>Ga0208746_1000069_pt1 | contig 46820 bp, 36 predicted proteins | sample CryBogCBH15Jun09_FD_184623 | JGI IMG/M metagenome (GOLD analysis project Ga0208746, IMG submission 184623) | Freshwater microbial communities from Crystal Bog, Wisconsin, USA - CBH15Jun09 (SPAdes) | ecosystem: Environmental > Aquatic > Freshwater > Lake | place: Crystal Bog, Wisconsin, USA... | reverse complement strand
GAGGCCACCAATGCCGCAGGATCCAGTGCCTACTCGGCGTTCAGCTGGCTCCAAGCCAAGCCCTAGGGCTGGGTGATCTCTGGATGTGCACCACCCCCGGGGAACTCCCCGGGGGTGGTGGCATTTCGGGAGTTGTGCGGAGTCGTGCGCTCAAGGGCACGGTGGCATCGCTCAGCTTTCGAGCGCCCCAACCACGTGGTTGATGGCCCCGCACAGAACGGCGACGTCTTCAGGCTCGATGGCGGGGAACATGGCGATGCGGAGCTGGTTGCGTCCGAGCTTTCGGTAGGGCTCAGTGTCGACGATGCCGTTGGCACGGAGGACCTTGGCGACCGCTGCTGCGTCGATGTGGTCATCGAAGTCAATGGTGGCGACGACGTGGCTCCGGTCTTCTGGACGCTCGACGAAGGGGCGAGCGAAGCCAGCTTCGTCGGCCCAGGAGTAGAGGATCTCCGCTGAGCGGTCGCATCGAGCCGAGGCCCAGGAGAGTCCACCCTGCTCGTTCATCCACTGCACCTGCTCGTTGAGGAGGAACAAGGTGGCGAGTGCAGGGGTGTTGTAGGTCTGGTCCTGGCGAGAGTTGTCGAGAGCGGTCTTCAGGTCGAAGAAGGCAGGGATGAAGCGATCTGACGCTGCAATTGCTTCAATGCGCTCAACGGCAGCCGGGGAGACAATGGCCAGCCAGAGGCCACCATCAGAGGCGAAGCACTTCTGAGGGGCGAAGTAGTAGCAGTCGAACTGACTCGGGTCGACGGCGAGACCGCCAGCGCCCGAGGTGGCGTCAACGGCGACGAGACCAGTTGTACCTTCGGGGCGCTCGATGCGCATCGAGACACCCGTTGAGGTCTCGTTGTGGGTGAAGGCGTAGAGGTCGACGTCGGGGTTGGCTACGGCGTAGGGGCGGCTTCCCGGCTCTGCCTTGATGACCTCGGGATCGGCGAGCCAAGGGGCAGCCTTGGCGGCACTGGCGAACTTGGAGGAGAACTCGCCGAAGGACAGGTGCTGGGACTGGCGCTCGATGAGGCCGAAGGTGGCGATGTCCCAGAAGGCGGTTGCCCCGCCGTTGCCGAGGAGGACCTCGTAGCCATCGGGGAGGGAGAAGAACTCAGCGAGTCCACGTCGGACGTCACCGACCACGTTCTTCACCGTGGCTTGACGGTGCGAGGTACCGAGGTAGGTCGTCGACACGGCATCGAGCGCCGCAATTTGGGCGGGACGCACCTTCGAGGGGCCGCAGCCGAACCGTCCGTCAGAGGGGATGAGGTGCGAGGGAATCTGAATGTCGACTGGATTGGTCATGTATGTAATCATTACAGAGTGACCACACCTTCGGAAACCCCACGAATTGCCCGTCGTCTCGCCACGCTCGCCCCATCGGCGACTCTCGCCGTTGATGCTCGGGCCAAGGCCTTGAAGGCCGCTGGCCACGACGTCGTTGGGTTCGGTGCTGGTGAGCCCGACTTCCCAACCCCGGAGCGCATCGTCGAAGCCGCAGTGCAGGCAGCACGTGACCCGAAGAACCACCGCTACACCCCAACCGCTGGCCTCCCCGAGCTGCGCCAAGCCATTGCCGAGAAGACGCTGCGAGACTCTGGCCTCTCGGTGACCGCCGATCAGGTGCTCGTCACCAACGGCGGGAAGCACGCCATCACCAACGCCTTCACCGCCCTCATCGACGAGGGCGACGAGGTCATCGTCCCCGGGCCGTACTGGACGACGTACCCCGAAGCGGCGAGTCTCTGTGGCGCCGTGCCCGTGGAGGTCATCGCCGATGACTCGACGGGCTTCAAGGTGACCGTCGACCAGCTCGAGGCGGTCCGTACCGATCGGACCAAGGTGCTCGTGTTCGTCTCCCCGTCGAACCCGACCGGAGCCGTCTACACGAAGGACGAGATCATCGCCATTGGCCGGTGGGCCGGCGAGCACGGCATCTGGGTGCTGTGCGATGAGATCTACGAACACCTCGTCTACGGCGACGCTGCACACTTCTCCTTGCCTGCGGTGTGCCCAGAAGTTGGCAACCGCTGGGTCGTCGTCAACGGTGTGGCCAAGACCTACGCCATGACCGGGTGGCGTGTGGGCTGGGTCATCGGGCCGAAGGACGTCATCGACGCCTGCATCAACTACCAGTCTCAGACCACGTCGAACGTGAACAACATCGCCCAGCGTGCCGCCCTCGAGGCGGTCAGCGGTGACCTCGTCGCCGTGGCCGAGATGCGCACGGCTTTCGACCGTCGCCGCAAGCTCATCGTCGACGGCTTGAACGCCATCGATGGAATCTCCTGCGCGATGCCCGACGGCGCCTTCTACGCCTTCCCGAACGTGACGGGACTCCTCGGCAAGGAGATCGCCGGGACTCGCCCGATGACCTCAGCGGAGCTCGCGGAGATCGCCATCGACGTCGCCAAGGTGGCCGTGGTTCCCGGCGAGGCCTTCGGCGCGCCGGGTTACTTCCGCCTCTCCTACGCGCTCGGTGACGCCGACCTGCTCGAAGGGGTCGGCCGCCTAGCCTCATTGTTCAGTACCGCAACTGCCTAATCCACCCCTCTGCACCATCCATCTGAAGGAGAACCCCTCGTGGCCCGTGTCCTCGTGACCGAGAAGATCGCCCAGAACGGCCTCGACCAATTGGTCGCGGCTGGACACGAGGTCGACGTACGGGAGGGGTTGAGCGAAGACGAACTCTGCGCGGTGATCCCCGGGGCGCACGCCCTCATCATCCGTTCGGCCACCCAAGTGACCGAGAAGGTGCTCGACGCGGCCACCGACCTCATCGTGGTCGGCCGGGCCGGCATCGGCCTCGACAACGTGGATGTTCCCGTGGCGACTGCCCGTGGCGTCATGGTGGTCAACGCCCCGACGTCCAACATCGTCTCTGCTGCAGAGCAGACGATGGCCCTCATGTTGGCCATTGCCCGCAACGTGCCCCAGGCCCACGGGGCCTTGGTGAACGGCAAGTGGGAGCGGTCGAAGTGGGAGGGTGTCGAGCTCTACGAGAAGACCCTCGGTGTCTTGGGGCTCGGTCGCATCGGCGCCCTCGTGGCCCAGCGCGCGTTGGCCTTCGGGATGCGCCTCGTGGCCTACGACCCCTACATCACCGAAGAGCGTGCTCGTCGCATGGGCGTCGAGCTCTTGAGTCTCGACGAGGTCGTTCCAGAGTCTGATTTCATCACCATTCACCTGCCGAAGAACAAGGAGACCCTCGGTCTCTTCAACGCGGAGCTGTTCAAGAAGGCGAAGCCCTCGCTCCGCCTCATCAACGTCGCTCGCGGTGGCATCGTCGACGAACACGACCTCTTCGAAGCCCTCCGAGATGGCGTCATCGCTGGTGCAGCCCTCGACGTCTTCGCCAAGGAACCCACGACGGAGTCGCCGTTGTTCTCCCTCCCCAACATCGTGGTCGCCCCGCACCTCGGTGCCTCAACCGTCGAGGCCCAGGACAAGGCTGGTCTCACCATTGCCGAGCAGTTGATCTTGGCGCTCCGGGGTGACTTCGTGCCCTTCGCTGTGAACGTCGCCGCTGGCGAGGTCTCCGGAGCCGTCGCGCCCTTCATGCCCGTTGCCGAGCAACTCGGTCGCTTCTTCGCCTTCCTCCACGACGCAGATCCTGCGGCCATCACCATTGAGTTCCACGGGGACCTCGCTGGTGCGGGAACGAAGATCCTCACCCTCTCAGTGCTCAAGGGCTTCCTCGGGGCGACCGCTCAGGACCCCGTCTCCTACGTCAACGCTCCCCAGATCGCCGAGGCTCGTGGCCTGAGGGTGGAAGAGCTCTCGAGCGCACACTCGAGCGACTTCGTGAACCTCATCACGCTTCGCAGCGCGGAGCACTCCGTGTCCGGCACGCTGACTGGTGTGGGAATTCGCGTCGAGCCACGCATCGTGGCCGTCGACGACCACCTGGTCGACGTGAAGCCGACCAAGGACCTGCTCGTCGTCCGAAACGACGACCGCCCTGGCGTGATCGGTGCCGTTGGCACGGCGCTCGGCAACGATGAGGTCTCCATCACCCGGATGGCGGTTGGCCCGTCCCGAGAGGGCAACACCGCCCTCATGGTGCTCGCCACCGATGGCCCGGCCAGCGACCAGCTCTTAGAGCAGGTTCGGTCCCTCGACGGCATCATCGACGTCCACCGCGTCAGCCTCTAGACCTCGGCGCTCTGCGCCGGGCGAGACCACTAGGCCGTGGGCTTGCGGGCGACCTCTGGGTAGGAGGTCAAACTCCGCTGCTTGGCCGGCGCTGCGTCATGCTGCGGTCGCTTGACGGCGACGACGGCTGCTGCGGCGACGAACAGGGCGAGGAGGATCAGGCGCTTCACGGTGCTCACCCTACCGGCCACCGACGATTGCTCCGGCTGACGGAAGGCTGAGCCGATGGCGCCGAGGGCTGTTCGCTCCCGGTGCGTCGGCGGTAGTGTGGTGCCATGCAGTACACGACCCACCTCCTTCTTCGCTAACGGCGAGCGAACCATCGCTCGCCGGAGACCCCTGCGCCCTCGGGCCGGGGGTTCTCGTGTTTCTAGAGGTGGGTCACGAGCCCACGGAGCACAACCATGACCCCCACCACGATGCCGTTCGACCGCTACCGCCCCGTCGTTCCGCTTCGCCTTGAGGATCGCACGTGGCCGTCCAAGCAACTGAGCAGTGCGCCGATCTGGTGCAGCGTCGACCTCCGCGACGGCAACCAGGCCCTCGTCGACCCCATGGACGCCGAGCGCAAGCTGGCGCTCTTCGAAGAACTCGTGGCGATGGGCTTCAAGGAGATCGAGGTGGGCTTCCCGTCTGCCTCCCAGACCGACTACGACTTCCAACGCATGCTGATCGAAGAGGGTCGCATCCCTGACGACGTCACGATCCAGGTTCTCGTGCAGTGCCGGCGGGACCTCATGGAGCGCACGTTCGAGTCCCTCCGCGGGGCCAAGCGCGCCATCGTGCACTTCTACAACTCCACCTCGACGCTCCAGCGCCGTGTGGTGTTCGGCCAAGACCAGCCAGGCATTGTGGCGTTGGCCGTTGAGGCGGCCCGGTGGTGCAAGGAGCTCGAAGCGACGATTCCCGACACCGATGTTCGCTACGAGTACTCGCCGGAGAGCTTCACCGGCACCGAGCCTGAGTTCGCAGTAGCGATCTGCGAAGCGGTCATGGACGTGCTCCAGCCCACGCCGGAGCGCCCGCTCATCTTGAACCTGCCGGCCACGGTTGAGATGTACTCCCCGAACCTCTACGCCGACGTCATCGAGTGGTTCGGTCGTACCATCAAGGACCGGGACCGTGTTCTGCTGTCGCTCCACCCCCACAACGACCGTGGGACCGCAGTTGCCGCCACCGAGCTCGGCCTCCTCGCTGGCGCCGACCGGGTCGAGGGGACCCTGTTCGGGAACGGCGAGCGGACGGGGAACGTCGACGTGGTCACGTTGGGCATGAACCTCTTCTCCCAAGGGGTGAACCCTGACCTGGATTTCTCCGACATTGAGCGCATCGTCCGAACGGCAGAGTTCTCGACGAGGATGGACATCCACCCACGCCACCCCTACGCCGGGGAGCTCGTCTACACCGCTTTCTCGGGCTCGCACCAAGACGCCATCAAGAAGGGCATGGCCGAAATCGGGGACGCCTACGACACCTGGGAAGTGCCCTACCTCCCCATCGACCCCAAGCACACCGGTCGGACCTACGAGGCCATCATCCGGGTGAACTCCCAATCGGGTAAGGGCGGCGTCGCCTACCTCATGGACGCTGAGCACGGCCTCGATCTGCCCCGTCCGCTCCAGGTGGAGTTCCAGCGCGTGGTGCAGCAGGCTGCTGAGGCGGCTGGAACCGAGATCACCCCTGACGCCCTCTGGGAGCTCTTCAGTGCGACGTACTTGGAGTCGACCACACGATTCCAGTTGCTCTCCAGCGAATTGACGACTGGTGCTGCGGGAACCCACGTCACCGCCCAGGTGCTCGTCGACGGTGCGCATCGGACGATCACTGGGGACGGCAACGGTCCGATCTCGGCCTTCGTGGCTGCAGTCGCCGAGGGACTCGGGGTCTCGCTCTCGGTTGAGGACTACTCCGAGCACGCCCTGTCCGCGGGCACTGGGGCTCGTGCCGTCGCCTACGTCCAGGTGTCGGATGGTTCCGGTGCGCCGTGGTGGGGGGTCGGTCTCGACGCCTCGATCCTCGACGCCTCGTTCCGTGCGGTGCTCTCGGCTGCGAACCGGGCTCCAGAGCCAGCGTGAGCGTCGTCACGGCCATTGGCTGGATCGGAGCAATCTCCGGAGCGGTCATGACCTACGTGCAGTTCCGACGAGCCAAGCTCGTCGGCGTCGACGGGATCTCGCCGCTCACCTGGTCGCTCTTCTTGGCCATGGGCATCTTCTGGGTCGCCTACGGCATCCACCTCGGATCTGCCTGCATGGTGGCCGGGACTGCCCTCGTCGCCCCGCTCCAAGCGGGAGTGCTCCTCGAGATTGGTCTCGGGGAGAGCTGGAAGTCGTTCCTCATCGCCCTCGGGGTTGTCCTCGTGACCATCCTGGTGCCGACCGTCCTGTTCGGGTGGAACGTCGGTGCCGCCTGCATCGGCGTCATCATGATCGCCACCAGAGTTCCCCAGATCGTCGACCTCGTCGTCGCCCCGTCGGTCGAAGGGGTGTCGGCGATGTCGTGGGCGCTCAGTTCAGTGAACCTCGGCCTCTGGCTCTACTACTACGTCGACAACCACGACAGCGGAGCGGCGTTGTCCATGGTGGTGACCATCGCGACCAACCTCGTCATCACCGGGCTCACGTTGCGGCGCCACGAGCACGTGAAGGCAGTGCTCCGCCGGTGGCGGGGGAGTGAAGCAGTCTGAGCCCTACCGCGTGCTCGGGAGGAAGGCCGGCCGGGAGTGCTCGAACGCAGCGAGTTCGTCGCTGTGTCGCAAGGTGAGCCCAATGTCGTCCCATCCGTTCACGAACCGCTCCTTGGTGAAGGGCTCGAGGGTGAACGTTGCCGACAGGGAAATCGCTGGTGCTTCCACTGTGCCTCGAGCAACGTCGATGGTGATCTCAAGACTCGGGTCCGCAGCAACGGCCGCCAGCAAGGTGTCGGCAACCTCTGGGCTGACCGTCACCGGCAGGAGGCCTTGCTTCGTGCAGTTGGAGAAGAAGATGTCGGCGAATCGGCTGGAGATGACCGCTTCGAAGCCGTAGTCGAGGAGGGCCCACACGGCGTGCTCGCGAGAAGAGCCCGTCCCGAAGTTGGGTCCAGCGACCAAGATGGTCGCGCCTTGGAACCGCTCGTCGTTCAAGACGAAGGAGCGGTCGTCGCGCCACTCTGAGAACAGACCTGCGCCGAACCCGGTGCGCTCGACGCGCTTCAGCCAGTCCGACGGGATGATCTGGTCGGTGTCGACGTCGCTGCGCTGCAGCGGGACAGCGTGGCCGCTCAAGATGGTGACGGGCTTCATTGGAGGTCCTCCGGAGTGGCGAAGTGGCCGAGAATTGCGGTCGCCGCAGCAACCGCGGGGGAGACGAGGTGGGTCCGACCTCCGCGACCTTGGCGGCCTTCGAAGTTGCGGTTCGACGTCGAAGCTGAGCGCTCACCGGGCGCCAACTTGTCGGGATTCATGGCCAAGCACATGGAACAACCGGGCTCACGCCACTCTGCGCCGGCGGCGGTGAAGATCTCGTGGAGGCCCTCAGCTTCGGCTTGGCGCTTCACGCGGTGCGAGCCGGGGACGACGAGCACGCGGCGTCCTTCAGCGACCGTGCGTCCTTCCATCACCGACGCTGCGAGGCGCAGGTCCTCGATGCGAGAGTTGGTGCAGGACCCAATGAAGACGGTAGCCACGTCGATGGATCGGATCGGCATACCAGCGGTGAGGCCCATGTAGGCGAGGGCTCGGGCGGCAGCATCGCGCTCGGCGGGGTCCGCAATCGCCTCGGGATCGGGGACGTTGGCGCTGATGGGGACCACCTGGGCGGGGTTCGTGCCCCACGAGACCTGGGGCTCGACGGTGCTGGCGTCGATGATCACCTCTCGATCGAAGGTGGCACCCTCGTCGGTCGCGAAGGCCAACCACGCGGCAGCCGCCTCGTCGAAAGCAGCGCCAGTCGGTGCGTGCGCCTTGCCACGCAGGTACTCGATGGTGGTCGCGTCCGGAGCGATCATGCCGGCCCGAGCACCCGCTTCGATGCTCATGTTGCAGACGGTCATTCGGCCTTCCATGGACAGGTTGGCAATGGCATCACCGCGGTACTCGACGATGTAGCCAATGCCGCCACCGGTGCCAATGGCGCCGATGATGGCGAGCACCAAGTCCTTTGCGGTGACCCCGGGTCGCAGATCGCCGGTCACGGTGATGGCCATGGTCTTCGGGCGGATGAGGGGGAGCGACTGGGTGGCGAGGACGTGCTCGACCTCGCTCGTGCCGATGCCGAATGCAAGGGCACCGAAGGCGCCGTGGGTGGAGGTGTGGCTATCGCCGCAGACGATGGTCATGCCGGGTTGGGTGAGGCCGAGTTCAGGCCCGATCACGTGGACGATTCCCTGGTTCTCGTCGCCGCGGTTGTAGCAGGTAATGCCGAACTCGGCGCAGTTCGCGGTGAGTACCTCGAGCTGCTTCTTCGAGATGGGGTCCTCGATGGGGAGGTCGAGGGCAGTCGTTGGGACGTTGTGGTCCGCCGTGGCGATGGTGAGGTCGGGACGGCGCACCGTGCGACCGGCGAGGCGCAGACCGTCGAAGGCCTGGGGCGAGGTGACCTCGTGGACGAGGTGGAGGTCGATGTAGAGGAGGTCAGGCTCACCCTCAGCGCGGTGCACGAGGTGGGCGTCCCACACCTTCTCGGCCATGGTCTTCGGATTCATGCGCGGACCTCCACGACGACGACGGTCAATTCTCCACCCGGTGCGGTGAACGTTGCGGTGTGGCCCGGTGCCTTGCCAGCCAAGGCTTCGCCCATCGGGCTCGTCGGCGACAGCACGGGCAGGTCACCAATGCGCTCCTCAATCGAGCCGAAGAAGAACTCGGTGACGTCGTCCTCTGCGTCCCCGTGGTAGCGAATGGCCACGACCACGCCTTCGGTGACGATGCCTTCTGCTGCGGCGTCGCCTTCGACGATGACGGCATCTTTCAGGAGGGCTTGGAGTTGGCGAACCCGGGCTTCCATCTTCCCCTGGGTGTCCTTGGCGGCGTGGTAGTCGCCGTTCTCCTTCAGGTCACCGAGTGCGCGAGCGGCTTCGATGGCGTTGGCGATCTCAATGCGACCACGGGTGGTCAGGTCTTCGAGCTCGGCCGTCAAGCGGTCGAAGGTGGCTTGGGTGAGCTTCTGCGGTTCGTCAGCCATGGGTACTCCTCGGTGGGCGAACCCCCAATCTACTCAGGACCATCTGCTCCCTCGGTCCCCCTTTGACCAGAGCCCGCGAGAAGTGGGAGACTAGGGGCGTGTCCGCACCGATCGAGGTACGAATTCGTCCATAGGCGAGAGGCAGTCTCCTCGCGCCGTCCCGCCGCCCAGTTGGGCGGCGTTCTCATTTCACGCAGCAACCAGTTGGAAGGAACACCGTGGCAGGGAACACCATCGCAGTCATCGGCGGGGACGGCATTGGCCCCGAAGTCTGTGCGGCAGCGATTGAGGTCGCCCGTGCCGCTGGGGCGACCCTTGAGACCGTTGCGTTCGACCTTGGCGCCGATCGGTACCTGCGCGACGGGGAAGTGCTCTCCGATGCCACCATGGACGAGCTCCGCTCCGCCGACGCCATTCTCCTCGGCGCCATCGGCCCCGCCATTGGCGACACGAGGATTCCGGGTGGCACCTTGGAGCGAGGTCTCCTCCTCAAGCTCCGCTTCACCTTCGACCAGTACATCAACCTCCGCCCCTTCGTTGGCCAGACCGGCTCCATTGGCGAAGGAGCCGACTTCGTGGTGATCCGCGAGAACACCGAGGGCTCCTACGCCGGAGAAGGTGGCGTACTCCGCCGAGGGACCCCCGCTGAGATCGCCACCCAGGGGAGCGTCAACACCCGATTCGGCGTCGAGCGGTGCGTCCGCTACGCCTTCGACCTCGCCAACCGTCGTCCGAAGCGTCACCTCACCCTGGTCCATAAGACCAACGTGCTGACCTTCGCCGGGGACCTCTGGCAGCGCACCGTCGACGAGGTGAAGGGCGAGTACCCCGACGTCTCGGTTGCCTACAACCACGTCGATGCTGCCTGCATCTACCTCGTGGAGAAGCCGACGACCTACGACGTCATCGTCACCGACAATCTCTTCGGCGACATCCTGACCGACCTCGCTGGAGCGGTGTGCGGTGGCGTTGGGTTCGCGGCATCGGCCAACATGAACCCCATGCGAACGGCCCCGTCGATGTTCGAGCCGGTCCACGGGGCAGCGCACGACATCGCCGGCAAGGGGCTCGCCAACCCCACGGCAGCGATCTCCTCGTGCGCGCTGATGCTCGACTTCCTCGGCCAGCACGATGCTGCGAAGAGGATCACGGCAGCGGTCACCGCTGATGCAGGCCGCGAGAATCCCACCCAACCCCGGTCGACCGCTGAGGTCACCCGGGCCGTCATCGAAAGGTTGGCCTAGCCATGCCACTCAGCCCTACGAAGAAGATCTGGATGGACGGCAACGTCGTCGACTGGGATGACGCCACGGTGCACGTCCTCACCCACACCCTCCACTACGGCACTGGTGTGTTCGAGGGCATCCGTGCCTACAAGACGCCGCAGGGTCCTGCGGTGTTCCGACTGCGAGAGCACATCGTTCGCCTCATCAACTCCTCGAAGATCTTGAACATCGAGGTGCCCTTCACCGTCGATGAGCTCTGCGAGGCCACCAAGGAGATGGTGCGGGTCAACGAGATGGAGGACGGGTGCTACATCCGTCCACTCGTCTACCTCGGCTACGGCGAGATGGGCCTCAACCCCCTGCCCTGCCCGGTCAACGTTGCGATTGCAGTGTGGCCGTGGGGCGCGTACCTCGGCGATGAAGGTCTCGAGCGTGGCGTGTCGTGCAAGATCTCCTCGTGGGTCCGTCACGACCCGAACGCCATGCCGACGGCGGCCAAGGGCGTCGGGATGTACGTCAACTCCTCTCTCGCCAAGGTCGAAGCCCTCCGTGGCGGCTACGACGAGGCGATCTTGTTGGCTGGTGACGGACAGGTGTCGGAGTGCACCGGCGAGAACCTCTTCGTCGTCCGTGGCGGCGTGATCTACACGCCACACACCTCCGATGCCGGTGCGCTCGAGGGCATCACTCGAGACGCCGTGACCAAGATCGCCGCCGACCTCGGCTACGAGGTGCGCGAGGGTACGGTGCTGCGCACCGACCTCTACGTCGCCGACGAGGTGTTCCTGACCGGTACGGCTGCAGAAGTCGTCCCCGTGCGCGCCATCGACGACCGCCAAGTGGGCGAAGGCCGTCGTGGTCCCATCACCACCGAGATCCAGCGGACCTACTTCGCCGCAGTTCGCGGCGAGCTGCCGCAGTACGAGCACTGGTTGGACCGTGTCGAGGGCTAAGCCCGGCTCACTCCACTCCCACGGTGGTCACCTCCACGGGCACGACGCCCATGGATTCGACCTGCCCGCACTCCCAGACTTCGTCGAGGTCTTCGACACCACCTTGCGAGATGGTTCCCAACAAGAGGGAATCTCCTTGTCGGTGGAGGACAAGGTGCGCGTGGCCGAGCAGCTCGACCACTTGGGCGTCACCTTCATCGAAGGTGGATGGCCGGGGGCAAATCCAAAGGACTCGGAGTTCTTCGCTCGAGCGCACCGTGAGCTCACCTTGTCGACCTCGACCCTCGTGGCGTTCGGTTCCACTCGGCGCCCCGGTGTGGCTGCCGAAGACGACGAGGGACTCCGCACCCTCGTCGAGGCCAACACGCCAGTCGTGTGCATCGTGGCGAAGGCTTGGGATCGCCACGTCGAAGAGGCCCTTCGCACCACGAACGACGAGGCACTGAAGATGGTTGCCGATTCGGTGGACTTCCTCGTGGCCAACGGCAAGCGAGTGTTCGTCGACTTGGAGCACTTCTTCGACGGCCACCTCCACAACCCTGCATTCGCTGAAGCGGTGGCCAGGGTGGCTGAAGAGCACGGCGCCGAGCGCCTCGTGCTCTGCGACACGAACGGTGGCACCCTGCCGCACCAGTTGAGCGGCATCGTGAGCCAGATGGTGTCGACCTCGAGCGTCGGGATTGGCATCCACTGCCACAACGATGCAGGGGTGGCGGTCGCCAACTCCTTGGCTGCAGTCGGCGCCGGAGCCGTCCAAGTCCAAGGGTGCGTCAACGGCTACGGCGAACGAGCGGGCAACACGGATTTGACTGCGGCGATCGCCAACCTGTCGCTCAAGTTGAACGTGCGCACGATCCCCGACGGGAACGTGGAGCGACTCACCTCGGTGAGCCACCACATCGCTGAACTCGTCAACCTGGCCCCCAACCCACAACAGCCCTTCGTCGGCTCCTCGGTGTTCGCCCACAAGGGCGGGCTCCACGCCAGTGCGGTCGCCCGTCGGCGTGACCTCTACGAGCAGATCGACCCAGGCCTCGTCGGCAACGCGATGCGGGTCGTCGTCTCCGAGATGGCTGGGCGGTCAACCTTGGCGATGAAGGCGGAAGAACTCGGCCTCGAGATCGATGGGTCGATCCTCGGCGCAATCCTCGAAGACTTAAAGGAGCTCGAGTACCAGGGCTACCACTTCGAAGTCGCTGATGGATCCCTCGAGCTCTTGCTCCGCAGGGCCACTGGTTGGGAGCCGGACTTCTTCCAGGTGGAGTCCTTCCGGGTGATCACCGATCACTTGGCAGCGGTTCGTGGTGGGGACGTGTCCACCGAGGCAACCGTCAAGGTTGTGGTTGGCGGGGAGCGCTTCGTGGCCACCGCCGAAGGGAACGGTCCAGTCAACGCCTTGGACGCAGCCCTTCGATCAGCTATCGCGCCGACCTACCCCGTCCTCGATGCCATCCACCTGCAGGACTACCGCGTCCGAGTCGTCGACGCGGGACAGGGGACGAGTGCGGTGACCCGAGTCCTCATCGATTCCGCTCGGGACGGGGCGACCTGGACCACGATTGGGGTATCGGAGAACATCATCGAGGCGTCCTGGCAGGCGCTGTACGACTCCATTGTCTTCGGTCTCCTCCACGGCGGATCTCACGAAGGTCAACAACGAACTCACTAGGATGAGGCCACGATGACGCAGCCGACCCACCTCCCGCGCCCCGCAGCTGTCCCCGGCCCTCAGGCCCTCCGCCTCGAGGCTCGCCACGAGTGGAGCGATGATCGCCCAGGCGCCCTCGCGCCAGCGACGCAGGTAACTGGTGCATCGGTTGGTAGCCCAGGACCGAATCAAGGGTTCGCCCTGACGCTCGCGCACCGGGTGTCGAAGGAGCTCGTGCTCGTGACCGGTGAGAACGCTCACGACGTCGAAGTCGGCGCAGCAGCCATCGCCTGCCGGCGAGCCTCGCTGTTCGGTCGAGCCCCGCAGATCTACGACGTTCGACTGGCGCTGGCGATCTTCGGATTCCTCGGTGGCGCACCCGTGGAGCTCGTCGCCCTCCGTCGTGAGCGGTTCTTCGGGGTGGGGCACTCCTACCCAGCGCTGCGGGCGCTCGTTGACTCCATTCCTGAGGCGACGCTCTTGGCCTCGGTCGCGGATGCGATGGACCTCGACTGGATCGTCGCCGTCGGGGCGTAGTTCGCTCACCCATCACTACGATGGGGTCATGTCTGAGCACTCGTTCAACCTGACCGAAACCCAACGCGCCTTCCGGGACATGATGCGGGCCTTCTCTGATGAGAAGATCGCCCCGAACGCAGAGGCGGCTGACCGAGAGGCTGCCTACCCGTGGGCCTCGTTCAACGCCTGCAAGGAAGCGGACCTCTGTGGCCTCGGCATCCCCGAGGCCTACGGCGGCCAGGGTGCAGACATGGTGACCCAGGCCATCATGACCGAGGAGATCTCCCGCCACTGCGCGTCGACGGCAGTCACCATGCTCATCTCCAAGCTGGGCATGCTGCCGGTGATGAACTTCGGTTCTGAGGAGCTGAAGCAGCAGTACCTCCCGAGGATTGCCAGCGGCGAAATCCAAGCCAGCTACTGCCTCTCCGAAGCCGACGCCGGATCCGACGTGGCCTCAATGCGGTGTCGAGCGACGCGTGATGGTGACAGCTACGTACTCAACGGATCCAAGTACTGGATCACCAACGCCGGGATCTCCGACACCTACACCGTCTTCGCCTCCACCGACCCTGAGAAGGGGAGCCGAGGCATCTCCTGCTTCTTGGTGGAGAAGGACTGGGGCGTTCAGTTCCCAAAGCACGAGGACAAGCTCGGCCTTCGCGGTAGTCCGACTGGAGAAGTGGTGTTCGACAACGTCCGGGTGCCGATCAGCCACCGCATTGGCGAGGAGGGTCAGGGCTTCACGATCGCGATGCACACCCTCGACCGCTCGCGGCCGACGATTGGTGCCCAAGCCGTCGGGATTGCCCAGGGAGCCATTAACTACGCCGGTGAGTACATGAAGGGCCGCAAGGCCTTCGGTGGTCCCATCAGCGAACTGCAAGGGCTCCGGTTCATGCTGGCCGATATGGCGATCCGAACCGAAGCGTCTCGGGCCCTCGTCTACCGGGCCTGTTCGCTCGTCGACCACGACCCCGACGGTGAACTGACCATGTTCGGTGCCATGGCCAAGTCCTTCGCATCGGACACGGCCATGTCGGTCACGGTCGATGCGGTGCAACTCCTCGGCGGCTACGGCTACACCAAGGACTTCCCCGTCGAGCGCTACCTGCGTGACGCCAAGATCACCCAAATCTACGAAGGCACCAACCAAGTGCAGCGCGTGGTGATCTCGAAGCGCTTGCTCGGCTAACAGCCGCCACAGAGCGCCAGCAGTTCTACCGAGTGCGCTCCAGGTCGGACTGCTCTGCACGTGGGCATCGGTCAGCCTCAACGGCCACCAGTCCCGTATCGCAACTTGCGAGGAATCCTCACAAATGCGAGATCGACGATGCCCGGTTTTGGGCTGGCCTGTAGCAATCAGGTTGATGCGATAGCATCGCTACTTAGTTCGGGCACTTTGGAGAGGGCTACCTATGACGCATCATGAGCACAACGCTGGACCTTCGGGTTCTGGCTTGACGTATCGCCGTCGGATGCGACGCATTGTCGAATTCGTTGCGACGGCAGCGATCGTGCTCAACGCGCTGACCCTCGTTCCGGCTGGAGCTGGAGCGAGCACCAAGAAGGTCGCCCACGACCCAGGCCCCGGTGCCAACTTGACGGTGACCTACGCCCCGAACGGCGGCACTGGTGTGCCCAGCGACACCACGAAGTACGCAGCGAATGCCACCGTGACGATCAAGACCTCTCCAGTCCCGTCCAAGGCGAACTGCAGCTTCACGGGCTACGTCCTCTCCACGACTGCCCCTGAACCACACACTCCAACGCCCCCGAACACCTACGCCTACAGCAGCGGAACCTTCACTCCGGCGAACTTCAAGATCACCGCGAACTCGACATTGACTGCACAGTTCGACTGCACGCAGCACTTCACGGTCACCTACAACGGCAATGGCGGGGGGCTCGTTCCAACCGACAGCACGTCGTACGCTGATGACTCGACCGTCACGATCCTGGCGACGCCAATCCCAACCAAGGCCGGTTGCACCTTCGCCGGGTACCTCGGCAGCTTCGACGATGACAACGACTCGAACGACGGTTCAGACCAAGGCCCCTACGGCGCGAACACCTTCATCTCCTACGCTGGAGGACAGTTCACCCCAGCCAACTTCAAGATTGACGAGAACGTCACGCTGACCGCGCAGTGGGGCTGCTACACCGTCACCTACGGTGGCGGCAACCCGGTGGACCCGAACTTCTACTCCTCGGGGGACAAGGTCACGGTTCTCGGACCCCCGCCTGCGACCGGTTGCCCCTTCTTGGGCTACAACCTGACGGTGAGCGGTGGATCCGGTGGGTCCGGCAGCGGTGGAACCGGCGGATGGTCCGGCGGCCCTCAGCCCCCGCGACCGCACGCAAGTGACGGCGACAGCAACGACAACGATGGCGACGCTGATGACAACGGCCAAGTGGTCACGATCTCCTACGCAGGTGGCAAGTTCACCCCGGCCACCTTCGTGCTCACCGGCAACACCACGCTGACCCCGGTCTACGCCTGCTTCACCGTCACCTACAACGCCAATGGTGGATCGAACGCTCCGGTCGACTCCAACAACTACGCGCCGAACGCCAAGGTCACGGTCGCTCCTGGAACGGGAATGACCGCGCCTCCGGCCAAGTGCTTCGCCGGGTGGGCGACGTCGAACAACGCCCTCACGCCGAGCTACGCCGCCGGCACGAACTTCACCATCACCGCGAACACCACCCTCTATGCGGTGTGGGCATCGTGCTTCACCGTGACCTACAACGCCAACGGTGGAGCGAATCCTCCTGTTGACGCCAAGAACCCCTACGGTTCCGGAGCGCTCGTCTCCGTGCTCGGCGCAGGGGCGATGACTGCTCCTGGAGCAAACTATCGATTCGCCGGTTGGGCGACGACGGCGAATGCCACGTCGGCCAAGTACCAACCAGGTGCAACCTTCACGATCACCGGGAACACGACGCTCTACGCGGTGTGGACGATCTGCGTCACGGCGAAGTACACCGTCACCTACGACCCCAATGGTGGTTCGGGGACGCCAGTCGACCCCAACACCTACTCGAGTGGGGCCACGGTCACCGTTCTCGCCTCACCGATACCGACCAAGACCGGTTGCACCTTCACCGGCTACCTCGGGAACTTCGATGACGACAACGACGCCAACGACGGATCAGACCAAGGTCCCTACGGCGCCAACACCTTCTTCTCCTCCGCAGGCGGACACTTCAGCCCGGCCAATTTCAAGATCACGCAGAACGTGATCCTGACGGCGCAGTGGAGCTGTGCCGCTGTCACCTACACCGTGACCTACAACGCCAACGGTGGTTCGGGTGCCCCGACCGACCCGAACAACCCATACGCGACGAACGCAATCGTCACCGTGCTCGGCAAGGGCGCGATGTCCGCACCGGCAGGCTGCTCCTTCGCCGGCTGGTCGACGAGCCCGACGGCAACGTCGGCCACCTACGTCGCTGGCAACACCTTCACCATCTCGGCCAACACCACGCTCTACGCCGTGTGGAACCCCTGCACGACCTACACCGTGACCTACAACGCCAACGGTGGTTCGGGTGCTCCTGTTGACGCCTCATCGCCGTACGTCCCTGGCGCCACGGTGACCGTCCTGGCCAAGGGTTCGATGACCGCACCAACCGGTTGCACCTTCGCAGGTTGGGCAACCACGGCGAACGCCGCGACGCCTTCCTACGTGGCTGGGAGCACGTTCCAGATCAACGCTGACGTCACCTTCTACGCCGTGTGGAACCCGTGTGCGAAGTACACGGTGACCTACGACGCGAACGGTGGCACCGGTGCTCCAGTCGATGGGCTCAGCCCCTACTCGGCTGGCGCAACCGTGACCGTCCTTTCGGGTTCGGGAATGACTCCTCCTGCCGGCTGCACCTTCGCCGGATGGACCAATGGCGTCGGGACGACCTTCGCTGCAGGCAGCACCTTCACGATCAACGCGAACACGATCTTCTACGCGGTCTGGACGCCGTGCTCGACTTACAGCGTCACCTACAACGCCAACGGCGGTGCGAACCCTCCGGTTGATCCATCGTCGCCGTACGTCCCGAACGCGACCGTCACCGTGCTCGCTAAGGGCGGGATGACGGGGCCGACTGGTTGCACCTTCGCCGGCTGGTCGACGAGCTCGACCGCAACGTCGCCGACCTATGTCGCTGGGAACACGCTCTCGATCACGGCTGACACGACGCTCTACGCCGTGTGGTCGCCGTGCTCGAAGTACACCGTTTCCTACAACGCCAATGGTGGCACCGGGGCACCGTCTGACCCGAACAGCCCGTACACCGCGGGCGCAACGGTCACCGTGCTCCCTGGAACTGGCTTGACCGCTCCTGCCGGCTGCACCTTCGCTGGGTGGTCGACCGGTACTGGTACGACCTATGCGCCAGGTAGCCAATTCACGATCACTGCGAACACCACGCTCTACGCCGTGTGGAACCCGTGCATCACCTTCAGTGTCTCCTACGACGCCAACGGTGGCTCCGGTGCTCCGACAGACGGGTTCTCGCCCTACGCCCCTGGCTCAACGGTGACCGTGCTCAACAACCTCGGCATGACCGGACCTGCAGGGTGCTCCTTCGCAGGTTGGGCGACCAACTCGAGCGCAAGCGCTGCGAACTACATCGCCGGTGACACCTTCACCATCACCGCGAGCACCACGCTCTACGCCGTGTGGACGCCGTGCGCTACCTACAGCGTGACCTACAACGCCAACGGTGGTTCTGGAGCTCCGACCGATGGGGCGAGTCCGTACATTCCTGGCTCGACGGTCACCGTCCTCTCAGGCTCTGGTCTCACGCCGCCGCCTGGATGCACCTTCGGTGGTTGGGGAACAACGTCGAACGCCACCTTCCAACCTGGCGACACCTTCTCGATTGCTGGAAATGTGACGCTCTACGCCCTCTGGGTGAACTGCGCCACCTTCACCGTCACCTACAACGCCAACGGTGGATCGAACCCACCAACTGACGGCAACGTCTACGCACTTGGCGCCACGGTCTCGGTGCTGTCGAACCTCGGGATGACCGGTCCGGCTGGCTGCACCTTCGCTGGTTGGTCGACGAGCCCGAGTGCTCAGGTCAGCAACTACAGCCCGGCGTCGACCTTCGCCATCAGCAGCAGCACCACGCTCTACGCGGTCTGGCACCCGTGCTCGACCTACAACATCACCTACAACCCCAACGGTGGAAGTGGCTCGGTCACCGATCCCACGTCGTACAGTCCCGGGTCCAACGCAACGGTGCTCGACGGCAGCGGCTTGACGCCGCCGACGGGCTGCTCATTCGACGGCTGGACGACCAACGGCATCACGATTTACGACCCATCACAGAGCATCACCGTGACGGGGAACGTCACCCTCTACGCCCTGTGGTCGCCATGCATCACCTACTCCGTGACCTACAACGCCAACGGTGGCAGTGGTGCCCCGGTTGATGGTCTCAACCCCTACGTCCCTGGAGCATCGGTGACCGCACTCTCCGGTCTCGGCATGACGGGACCTGCAGGTTGCACCTTCGCCGGATGGTCGACGGATTCGAGCGCAGCAGTGCCGACCTACGTGGCCGGAGCAGTCTTCTCGATCTCGGCAAGCCTCACCCTCTACGCCGTGTGGAACCCCTGCACGACCTACACCGTCACCTACAACGCCAACGGTGGATCGGGAGCTCCGAGCGACCCGAACAGCCCGTACGTGCCGGGTTCGACGGTGACGGTTCTCAGCGGCTCCTCATTGGTTGCTCCCTCCGGTTGCACCTTCGGTGGTTGGACCTCTACGGGTGCGACGACCTACCAGCCGCAAGCGCAGTTCACGATCAACTCGAACGTGACCCTCTACGCGATCTGGAACGACTGCATCACCTACACGGTGCTCTACAACGCCAACGGTGGCTCTGGTGCCCCAACAGACCAAGCTGGTCCGTACGTGCCCGGTGCAACGGTGACGGTGTTGCCTGGCTTCGCCATGACGGCACCCAACGGCTGCAGCTTCTCGGGTTGGTCAACTGACGCGAACGCTCAGGTCGGAACGCTCGCCGGCGGCTCGACGTTCACGATTTCTGGGAACACCACGCTCTTCGCCATCTGGCACCCCTGTGTGACCTATGGCGTGCACTACAACTTGAATGGCGGGACCGGCACCACGCCGACCGACAACAACACCTACACCCCGGGATCCCAAGTGAGCGCGAAGTCTGCCTCGGGGATCACGGCTCCGGCAGGGTGCACGTTCGCCGGTTGGTCGATCGACGGATCCACGGTGATTGGTGGCAACACGCTGTTCACCCTCAACGGCAACGTGACGCTGTACGCCGTGTGGGATCCCTGCGTGACCTACACCGTCACCTACGACGCCAACGGTGGCTCGGGTGCGCCTACGGATCCATTTGGGCCGTACGCGCCCGGCGCAACGGTGACCGTCTTGTCGAACCTCGGTATGACGGGCCCGACGGGCTGCACCTTCGCTGGCTGGTCGACGAACTCCAGCGCGGCAGTTCCGACCTACGTCGCTGGTGACACCTTCCTCGCCTCGGCGAGCGTCACGCTCTACGCCGTGTGGAACCCGTGTGCGAAGTACACGGTGACCTACAACGCCAACGGTGGAACGGGATCTGTGGTTGACCCCACGAGCCCCTACACCCCTGGCTCCACCGTGACGGTGCTCAGCGGGTCAGGCCTCACTGCTCCGACTGGCTGCTCCTTCGGTGGCTGGTCGACGAGTGCCCAGACCACCTACGCAGCGGACGCGACGTTCACCATCAACTCCAACGTCACGCTCTACGCCATCTGGACGAACTGCGTCACCTACACCGTGACCTACAACGCCAATGGCGGCTCTGGTGCGCCGACGGACCCATTCGGTCCGTACGTGCCCGGCGCAACGGTCACGGTGCTGTCGAACCTGGGAATGACTGCGCCGAATGGCTGCAGCTTCTCGGGTTGGTCAACTGACGCCAACGCTCAGGTTGGAACGCTCGCCGGTGGCTCGACGTTCCCGATTTCTGGGAACACCACGCTCTTCGCTATCTGGCACCCGTGTGTGACGTACACCGTCCACTACAACCTGGACGGTGGGACTGGCACGACGCCGATCGACAGCAACACCTACACCCCGGGATCGCAAGTGACCGCCAAGCCAGTTGCGGGGATCACGCCTCCAGCAGGGTGCACGTTCGCCGGATGGTCGATCGATGGATCCACGGTGATTGGTGGCAACACGCTGTTCGCCCTCAACGGCAATGTGACGCTGAACGCCGTGTGGGATCCCTGCGTGACCTACACCGTGACCTACAACGCCAACGGTGGCTCGGGTGCGCCGGTTGACAACCTCAACCCCTACGTTCCTGGCAGCTCGGTGACCGTCTTGTCGGACCTCGGCATGACGGGGCCGACGGGCTGCACCTTCGCTGGCTGGTCAACCGACCCGAATGCCACGACTGCGACCTACACCGCAGCCGGAACCTTCACGATCAGCGCAAGCCTGACGCTCTACGCGGTCTGGCACCCGTGCTCGAAGTACACGGTGACCTACAACGCCAACGGTGGAACGGGATCTGTGGTTGACCCCACGAGCCCCTACACCCCTGGCTCCACCGTGACGGTGCTCAGCGGGTCAGGCCTCACTGCTCCGACTGGCTGCTCCTTCGGTGGCTGGTCGACCAATGCAGAGACGACGTATGCGGCGAACGCGACGTTCACCATCAACTCGAACGTCACGCTCTACGCCATCTGGACGAACTGCGTCACCTACACCGTGACCTACAACGCCAATGGCGGATCCGGCGCCCCGACGGATGGATTCAACCCCTACGTCCCAGGAGCGTCTGCCACCGTCTTGTCGAACCTCGGCATGTCGGGCCCAGTTGGCTGCACGTTCGCTGGATGGTCCACGGACTCCAACGCGCTGAGTGCGACCTACCACGCTGGTGACGCCCTTACGGTGAACAGCAACGTCACGCTGTACGCCGTCTGGCACCCGTGCTCGACGTACCACGTCACCTACAACGGCAACGGTGGGACGGGAACGCCGCCAACCGACGGCACGCCGTACACCCCTGGTCAGAACGCAACGGTGCTGCCGGCAACGTCGCTGACGGCTCCGGCCGGATGTTCCTTCGGTGGCTGGACGGCGAACGGGACGACGGTCTACAACCCAGCTGACCTCCTCGCGGTGAACGGCAACGTGACGCTGTACGCCCTGTGGGTTGGTTGCACGAACGTCTTCGTGACCTACAACGCCAACGGCGGCACCGGCGCACCGACGGACTCCACGGTCTACGTAGCCGGTGCCACGGTGACCGTGCTGTCCAACCTCGGTATGACCGCTCCTGCAGGCTGCAGCTTCGCCGGTTGGTCGACGGATCAGAACGCGGTGACCGCCACCTACTTGGCGACCAACACGTTCACGATTCAGCAGAACACGACGCTGTACGCCGTCTGGCACCCGTGCTCGACGTACCACGTCACCTACAACGCCAACGGTGGATCGGGTGCGCCGACGGACAGCACGAACTACACCCCGGGTCAGACCGCAACGGTCAAGCCAGGCTCGGGGATGGTTCCGCCAACTGGATGCACCTTCGCCGGTTGGAAGTCCAACGCCAACACGACCTACCAGCCAACTGGCCAGTTCTCGGTGAACGGCAACGTCACGCTGTTCGCAGTGTGGTCGTGCACGCAGTACACCGTCACCTACAACGCCAACGGTGGATCGGGTGCGCCGACCGACGCCAACAGCCCGTACTACTCGGGTTCGACGGTCGTCGTCCTCAACGGCCTCGGCCTCACCGTGCCGCCGTCGTGCTCCTTCGGTGGCTGGTCAACGGACAAGAACGCCACCCTCGGCAGTTACACCGGTGGTGAGACCTTCACGATCACGAGCAACGTCACCCTCTACGCAGTGTGGGTGTCGTGCAAGATCTACACGGTGACCTACAACGCCAACGGCGGATCGAATCCGCCGAGCGATGTCGGTGGTCCATACGCCAAGGGTGCGAGCGTGAACGTCCTCGGTCAAGGTCTCATGACCGGTCCGAACGGCTGCTCGTTCGCTGGTTGGTCCACCAACCAGAACGCTTCGTCGGCGACTTACGTCGGCGGCAGTTCGTTCACTGTGCAAGGCGACACCACGCTGTTCGCCATCTGGCACCCGTGTGTGACCTACACCGTGTCGTTCAACCCAAGCGGTGGTTTCAACCCGCCGGCGAACGAAGGTCCCTTCCAACCAGGCGACAACGTCCCTGTTCCGCCTCAGGGCGGGATGACGGGGCCGACGGGGTGCAGCTTCCTCGGATGGTCCACGAACCCTGGTGCGACCACTGCGCAGTACGTGGCACCTGCAACCTTCCCGGCTGCGGCGAACCTGACGCTCTACGCAGTGTGGGGTGACTGTGCTCGCTACACCGTGACCTACGACGCCAACGGTGGTCTCAACCCGCCGACGGACTCGACGGTGTACCACGCCGGTTCAACCTTCACCGTGAAGGACGCCGGCGCCATGACGTCTGGTGGCTGCACGTTCGCCGGATGGAGCACGAGTTCAACGGCGACGTCGTCGAACTACACCCCAGGTGGGAACTACACGATCAACTCCAACGTCACGCTCTACGCAGTGTGGAAGAACTGCGTGACGTTGACGGTGGTCATCCACGGAGGCAACGCACGCAACTGTGGTTCGGTTGCCTTGCACGGCCACGTCGGCACGCACTCGATTCCCTGCGGGAACGGCAACAAGTCCGTGACCGTGGCGAAGGTAGGGACGATCGCCAACGTGTACGTGCCGTCGCAGCCGAACTTCGAGACGGTGTGGTCGATTCGGGACCCACACACTCATCGCCTCATGCCGCTCAACTGCCACGGCTCGCACTGCCAGATTCCGATCAACCAGTCGGAGTACGTGGTGGTGGCCTACGTGTCGGTGCCGATCTTCTTGTTCAACACGGACGTCTACAAGACCTGGCTGCCGTTGACGGCCCACCAGAAGGCGATCTTGCTCGGACAGTTGGAGCAATTCGTTGGCGATGGCGTGAAGACGGTCTACGTACGTGGCTACGCAGACCCTCGATCGTCGGTTGCCTACAACGAGGTGCTCTCGTACCACCGGTCACGTCAGGTCGTGCTCAGCTACCTGAACCCACTGGTGCGACGTCTTCACTTGCACATCACCTTCAAGTTGGCACCGATGGGTGAAACGACGAAGTTCCAAAGCTTCCAAGCTGACCGATCGGTCCGCCTGAGCGCAGCCTGATTCGTCGGGGCCCCCGTTCTGTCCACGAAGGTGTGGGCAGAGCGGGGGCTTCGTCGCGTCGTAAGGCATGTTCTGCCGCTCTGGGCCCCGGTGCAGTACGGTGCAGGAAGTTTGAGAGGTGGGGGACATGGAGCAACGTTTCGCTGGAAAGGTCGCACTCATCACGGGCGCTGCCTCAGGCATTGGTCGGGCAACTGCTGAGCGATTCGCAGCAGAGGGCGCATCGGTCTTCGGTCTCGACCGAGATGGCGACGGCCTCGCCGCGCTCGGGTGCCTGGCCGGACACGCCGTCCTCGACGTGAGCGAGCGAGCTGCGTGCGTAGCGGCGGTTGATCGCTGTGTGGCAGAACTCGGTGGCGTCGACATCCTGGCCAACATCGCCGGTATCGCAGGAGCCCAGCACTTCACTGAACTCACCGAGGAGCGTTACCGCCAATTCATGGGCGTGAACGTCGACGGTGTGGTGTGGATGTGCCAAGCCGCGATTCCGTCCCTCCTTGAGCGCGGTGGCAACATCGTCAACCTGGCGTCGAGTTCGGGGCTCATGGGCGGCGCCTACACCGTTGCCTACTGCACCTCCAAGGGGGCTGTTGTGCAGCTAACCAGGGCGCTGGCCATGGAGTACGTGAAGACCCCGCTGCGGGTCAACGCCATTGCGCCGGGAAACGTGACGACGCCACTCACCGCCGGGTTCTCCTTCCCGAGCGAGGGGATCGACTGGGACCTCGTGATGCGCTACTCCGGACTCCGTGGATCAGCTGCCCCTGAGGAGATTGCCGCGCTGGTGTGCTTCTTGGCCTCAGATGACGCGAAGAACATCGACGGGGCGATCATCTCCTCCGACGGAGCGCTGACGACGGGCTGAGCCGGGCTAGAAGAGCTGGTCGGTGTAGTCGTCGGTGCCGATGTTGGTGGGGAGGAAGGAACTCACGAAGGTCGCCTCAGCAACCTCGGTGTTGAGGGTTTGCGCTGCTGCTTGGTAGCGACGAACCGCATCGACCGCGGGTCGATCGCCGAAGAGGAGGTGGACGAGCCGGTCTGGCTGGCCACCATCAGTGCCGAGGGACATCGGTGCGTTGGCGTTGCCCTGGACGCCTCCACCGCGGAGGCGCCACGAGGAGCAGATGCGAGTGGTGCCGTCGTTCAAGCAGCTCGAGAACGCTTCTCGAACGGCGTCGACGTGGGTTTGGTCATCCGCACCGCCCCGGGGCTCGGTGACGACGACACCGAGCGTCGGGAACCGGTGGTCGAGGGCGAGCTCGATGGAGACCGTCTCGTTGGGAGCGTAGACCGCACCGGCGAAGTCGTAGAGGCAGGTGTGGGCGTGGCTGCGCTCGGTGAAGCCACGCCCGTTCTGGTAGAGCCAGCCGACCTGCTTGCCTGCCCAGTCGAAGTGCTCCTTCACGTGGCCGTCGTGGATGAAGTAGAGCGCGAGGTACGAACCGGCGTCGACCGGGGAAGCGAAGGGGCTCGTCGCCGGAGTCCGCAGATCCTTGAGTGCTCGGGTGGCGACCCATCGGCCACCGGCCAAGATGCCGGGTCCGATCATGCAGCCGCCGTAGAAGTGGTCACGTTCGTACCAGCGGTTGTAGGCCACTTCGTGGCCCACGTGGGGGTCCACCATCGTGAACAGCATGCTGCCGACTTTGACCGGGTACTCGTCCATGGTGCGTCCTCTCGAGGTGCGAACCCACAGGTCCGCTCATCCCTCAAGATACCCGCGACGAGGGGGCCAGTCCGGTGACTGCCCCCCTCGTCGCGTTGCTCCTCATTGGGTCCCGATGGACTACGCGCGCTCCTCGTAGTCATCCTGAGCGGTGTGATCGAGGAGGAGTTCCGCCTTGGAGTAGGCCATGCCACTGCGCATCATCGCCCGCTTGCGGGAGATGTTGGAGGAGAGGTCGCTGAAGACCGCAGCGGTGCCGTCCTCGTCGGCGAGGAAGTTCTCCACGTTGCCCCGGGAGAAGCCGAGGTCTCGACCGACGGCGAAGGCGTCCTGGTTTGCGCCGAGGTAGGCGAAGGTCCACCCGAGGGCCTCCTTGGCGGAGATCAGGTCGGCGATCGCATCCTTGGAGTAGTTCGTGCTCGAGTTCTCCTCGCCGTCGGTGACGATCACGACCAGGATCTCTTCAAGCTCCTCACCAGCAGCCGCACGAGCAGCCTCCCGTTCCGTCGCTCGCTTGATCGTGCGACCAATGGCGTCGAACAGTGGAGTCCCGCCTCGAGGGCTGAAGGAAGCTGTCGTCAACGGCCTGAACGCATCGAGCGCGGTTGCGTCGCTGACGATCTCGAAGGGGTCTTGGCTGTCGAACTGCACGAGGGTCATGCAGGCGTCTCGGCCGTCAGCGTGCTGTTGGGCGACGAAGCTGTTGACGCCGCCGATGATGTCGGTGGCGATGGTCTCCATTGACCCGGATCGGTCGAGGAGGAAGTAGAGGTGGAGATGCGTTGGTGTCGTCATTGGCGCTCCTTTCAGCGTGTCGGCGTCGCTCGAGCGAGCAGCGGTCCCGACGGTTGGTGCGGTGCCGCTGTCGAGACCGCTCGCTCGCAGCGCAGCAGGTCAGCGGGGGCATCGCTCCAACACCCCTCACGATACGGAGCGGGTGTGACACGGAACGGTGGCGGCACGTGGTGCCGCAGTGTTCAGGCTGGAGGTGGGGTGAGCGAGATGGCGGCGGCGGCGAGGTGGCCGAGTCCGAGTCGGGGGTCGCCGGGTCGGTAGTAGGTCACGACGAGCGACGTCGCCGACGACAGTTCGGGATGTCCCTCCTCGGTCCAGCAGTAGAGGGAGGCGAGGGTGCAACCCGGGAGGGTGGCGCGCCCGAGCGCCGTCCAGGGGCCAGTGGCGCGACTCGCAGTCCAGATGATCACCGTGCCGCCGTGGTCCACCGATTCAACCGCTCGGAACACCGGTCCACTGCTCGAGGGGTAGAGGCCGATGGAGAAGGTGCCGATCGGAAAGGAATTCCCGTCCGCGGGGAGTGCGGTGAGCGGTCGGTAGTGGGAAGGGTCGATCAGGCTCTTCGCCGTCGGGAGCAGCTGGGCGACGTGGAGGGTGGTGCCACTGAGTGCATCGTTCACCGCAGCGAAGACGTCGAGCACCCCGTTGGGTTCTCGGACTGGCGACCCCCAGAAGTAGCGCGGAGTGACCTGCGGTGCGGTTGTCGGCGGAACGATGTCGGTGGGTGGGGTGCCGAAGGTGAAGGTGCTGGCGTTGAAGACGGCGATGCCGCTGCCCTGGACGGAGTAGGACGTGGCGCTGAAGACGCAGGCGTCGACGTAGGTGACGAGGACCCGCTGTGCGCTCCCGAGGCCGACCGCTCCCGTTGGCCACCGGACGGGGAAGTGCTGTCCGCTGTTGGTGCACGCGCCACTCTGGCCAGCGGGGAGGGGGAGTGACGTTGGGTTGGGGAGGAAGTGGTTCGGCACAGTGGACGTTGTGCCGAGGCCATGGCCGACGACGACGTCTCGCAGCCCCTGGAGCGTGCTTCCCGGCTGGGTTGGGCCGATCGCCGCGGTTGACCCGGTGACGAAGCGCTTGAGGGAGAACGTCGGTGCGCCGCTGACGATTTGGCTGTCACCGAAGAGCCAGAGCGAGGTGCCGTTGCCGAGCGGTGCAGAGTATCCGCCGTCGCGCTCGTCGTAGGTGACACCCGCGACCTCGCCAATCGCTTCTGGGGCAGCACTCGTTACTGCGGTCAAGGTCGGCAGTGGTGTTGCGGCGCGAACACCGTGTGCGCCGGTCAAGACGGCGACGGTGGCGCAGATGGCGCCGAGCCCTGCTCGCCGGAGGAGGAGGCGCAAGGGGAGGACCACCGCTGCATTGTGACATGGACACGGCGTGGTTCGGCGGCCACCTCCCCTCACCGGAGGGCATTTCGGGCAACTGCTAGCGTTCGCTGCGGACAGGTTCTCAGCGTGAGGACAGACACAGGGGGAGTTTCCATGGGTAAGCCGGTCATCGTCGAAGCCGTTCGGACGCCAATTGGGAAGCGCAACGGGCAGCTCTCTGGCCTCCACGCCAGTGCCATCCTCGGCGCCGCCCAGGCTGGCCTCATCGCCCGAGCAGGTATTGACGCTGCAGCGGTCGAGCAGATCGTCGGAGGCTGCGTGACCCAAGCCGGAGAGCAAGCCTCGAACGTCACCCGCACCGCCTGGCTCGGCCAGAAGCTCCCCTACACGACCTCTGCCACCACGATCGACTGCCAGTGCGGTTCGGCGCAGCAGGCGAACCACATGATCAACAACCTCATCGCCGCCGATGCCATTGACATCGGGATCGCCTGTGGCGTCGAAGCGATGAGTCGGGTTGGTCTCGGTGCGAACGCGATGAACGGACCGGGAAGCTCGAAGCCCGCAGACTTCCCGTGGGACATGCCCGACCAGTTCAACGCTGCCGAGCGCATCTCCGAGAAGTACGGCATCACTCGAGCAGACTGCGACTGGCTCGGCTTCGAGTCGCAACGCAAGGCGGCGATCGCCGTTGCTGAAGGACGCTTCGAGCGCGAGATCCTCCCCATCGAGGCGCCGATCGTCGGCGAGGAGGGCCCGATGGGTGAGCACAGCGGCGCAACCGTGCTCGTGACCAAGGACGGCGGACCCCGTGAGACGACGAAGGAAGGCTTGGCCAACCTCCGCACCGTGCTGCCGACCGGCATGCACACTGCAGGCAACTCCTCGCAGATCTCCGACGGCGCAGCTGCAGTGTTGTGGATGGATGAGGACCGCGCCAAGGCTGAGGGTCTCCGCCCCCGTGCTCGCATCGTGGCCCAGGTCCTCGTGGGTTCTGACCCCTACTACCACTTGGATGGTCCCATCGCTGCGACGACCGCAGTGCTGGCCAAGGCCAAGATGACCCTCGGCGACATCGACCTCATTGAGATCAACGAGGCCTTCGCCTCTGTCGTCATGAGTTGGGGTAAGGAGCACAACGTCGACTGGGACAAGGTCAACGTCAACGGTGGCGCCATCGCCCTCGGCCACCCGGTGGGTTCCACCGGTGCTCGACTCATCACGACCATCCTCCACGAACTCGAGCGCACCGATCAGACCTACGGTCTCGTCACCATGTGCTGCGGAGGCGCCGTGGCAACGGGAACGATCATCGAGCGGATCTGAGCCATGGCGACCATTGGAACTGAGAATCTGACCTTCGAGGTCGTCGGCGCAACCGCGATTGTGACGATGAACCGACCAGAGAAGAAGAACGCCCTCTCCGTTCCCATGCTCGTCGGCATGCTCGACGCGTGGATGGAGATCGACGCCAACGACGACATCCGGTGCGCGATTCTGACCGGAGCCGGGGGCACGTTCTGCTCCGGCATGGACTTAAAGCGCAGCGACAACCCGGCAGATGCCATCTACCAAGAGCGCATGGCTGCCGACCCCGATCTCCACTGGAAGGCGCTGCTGCGCCACTACACCTTGAAGAAGCCGCTCATCGCTGCGGTCGAGGGGTTCGCCCTCGCCGGTGGGACCGAGATTCTCCAAGCGACCGACATCAGGGTTGCGGGAACCTCTGCGGTGTTCGGCGTCACCGAGGTCACCCGTGGGCTCTTCCCGCTCGGTGGTTCCACCGTCCGGCTCCGTCGTCAGATCCCCTACACCGTCGCCATGGACCTCCTCCTCACCGGTCGACGGGTCTCAGCGTTTGAGGCCAAGGAGATTGGGCTCATCGGCCACGTCGTCGACGACGGCAAGGCGCTCACGAGGGCACTCGAGCTGGCGGAGATGATCTGCGCCAACGCTCCGTTGTCGGTTGAAGCGGTCAAGCGCTCGGTCGTTGAGACTGAAGGCATGAGCGAGGTCGACGGTCTGGCCCGAGAACTCGAACTGGGCTGGCCCATCTTCGCCACCGAGGACTCGCGGGAAGGCATGACCGCCTTCGCCGAGAAGCGGACGCCGGAGTACAAGCGCAAGTGACGATGACCCCGGCTGCGCCACGAGACGGCGAACCACTGTCCGTCCAGCCATCCGCGATCAACCGGTTCGCTGCGGGCTTGCGCAGGCTCATCAACCTGAGCGTGGCGAGGGTGGTCGACGATGCAGCGCTCACCGCAGCAGCCGTCACCTTGGAGGAGATGGGCGAGGCGCTCGATGCTGCTGCGGCACCTGGGCGTCGTCCTCGGGGCCACCCCATCGCCGAAGGGCATCCACAGGATTACTTCTGGACCTCGCCCATGGCGGGGCACGCCAACGCGTTGTCGGTCCCCGCACGGTACTGGGCCGACGTCACCGACGACGGACAACCCTGCATTCGTGGGACGGTCAACGTTCCCCTCGCCTACGAAGGCCCGCCCACGTGTGTCCACGGTGGAGTCATCTCGCTGCTGTTCGATGAGCTGCTCGGCAACGCCAACATCATCTCCGGCCACGCCGGGATGACTGGCACCTTGACCGTCCGCTACCGCAAGCCCACGCCGCTCATGATGGATCTCGATCTGTGGGCCACGTTCGTTCGTCAAGAGGGTCGCAAGATCACGACGATTGCCACCATTTCGGTCGGTGGCGTCGTCACCGCCGAGGCAGAGGGCCTCTTCATCGAGGTTCCCCCGCAGCAGATGCTCGGGATCGTGTCCGCCAACGCCGATCGTGCGGGCCGCGTGGTCCTCGACGACGAGCTCACCCGTTTCGTTGACGGCACCGCCGCGAACGGACTCACGACCAACGACGCAGAGGGCTAACGGAGCGCAGAGATCTGGAGGTCGACCTCCACGAGGCGGTTGTCCGCGTTGTGGAGCGTTGGGAGGTAGTAACTCACGACGAGGTGCCCGCTGCCGGATTGCTCGGGATGACCAACGATGGCGTAGCAGACCGTGGTGCCGCCTGAGGTGTGGAAGATCGATTCGCAGCCCGGGAGTTGGGCGTGGGCGATCGTGGTCCACGGTCCCGGTGGACGCTCTGCTGCGACGACGTCGATGAGGCCGGTGGTATCGGGCTGTGTCAGGGCGATGAAACGCCCCGGACCTCCTCCGGCTGGGTAGTACGCCACTGAGAGCAGGTGCGTTCGCCACGTCGTCCCAGGGGCCGTCATCGTCACCGTCGCTGCCGCGTGGGCGATGCCGCGCAGGTTGGCCGCCGTCGGGTCAATGGTGGTGACCGCGACCGTGCCTCGGCTGCAGACGTTCTTCACGCCGGCGAGGCAGGTGGAGGTGAACAAGGCGAGCTCGGAGGGCGAGATGAAGATGGGGGAGTTGAACCGGAGCGTCCAGGGCAAGACGTAGGCGGTGGTCCTCGGCAGGATGACTTCTGTGGCCGGCACGGGAAAGGTATCGGTCGCCGTGTCGAAGATGGCGTAGCCCCAGCCTTCAACCGGATACGACGTCCTCGAGAGCGCGCAGACGTCGAAGAAGGTCACGAGGACTCGGCTGGTGCCGGGGATCCGTGCCGCTCCGGTGGGCCACCGAGCCGGATACCCCTGCCCGCTCACGGTGCAGACCCGACCGACGTGGCCGGGGACGTAGACCGCGCCGGGGAGCGGGAGGAAGTGGTGCGGCCCGGCCGCACCGCCGGCGCTCGGCGGCACGCCGACCTGAATCTCTGCGAGTCCCGATGGGGCAGCTCCTGGTCCCGTCGGGCCAACGGCGGCGGTGGATGAGGGGAAGAAGGAAGCAGCATCGGGTGGCTTCGTCCCCGCGTAGTGGACCACGGTGTCGCCGAAGATCCACAGGGATTGACCGCCGTCCATTGCCACGCTCAGTCCCTCGTCACGGTGGAGTTCGTAGACCCCTGACGTTTCGTTGGTGCCCTGCACGATGCCGAGGGGCGTGGCGGTGACCAGGGGAGCCGAGGTCGAGGCGTTCGCCGGGTTGAGCAGGAGAACGCCACTGAGGCACGCGATGAGCGTGACGAGGAGGGACCTCGGTCCCCGCTTCATCGCCGCGGCGTGGGGCTCACGGCGCCGCTGCGAGGCCGTTCGCACACTTGGCGATGAACGCGGCGAGGAACGCTTTGAAGAACGCACCGGTGAGCGGGATCTTCTCGGTGAAGGACTCGGTCCAGGTGATGGTGCACCCATCCCCGTTGGGCGTCACCGAGAGCGTGGCAGTGTGGTCAGCAATGGGCAGACCCTTCACCAGGCAGTAGGTGATCGAGGTGCCGTCGTTGATCTCGGTGATGCGCTCGTGGCTCGTCACCATGCCCGTCGAGAACTTCCGAATCGTGCCGACTTGCTCAGCGCCCGTCGGGGAGAGGGGTCCTCTGGCAGCTCGTCCAATCGGGGTCCACGACGGCCAGGTCGTCGCATCGACGGCCAAGGCGAAGCGACTCGCCGCCGAGGCGGTGCTCGTGGCGGTCACGGTGAAACTGTAGGTCTTCGTCACCGCTAGATCGCCCGCTCTCGACCTTCCCAGTAGGGGTCACGGAGCTTGCGCTTGTAGAGCTTGCCCGAGGGATCGCGGGGGAGTTCGTCGGCGAAGTCGATGGCCTTCGGCGTCTTGAACTTGGCGAGCTTGTCGCTGGCCCACGCGAGGAGTTCTGCTTCGAAGGCGGCGTCGCCAACGACACCGAGGGCCGGCTGCACCACCGCGTGGACTCGCTCGCCCCAGTCCTCATCGGGAATCCCGAACACGGCGACGTCGGCGACCTTCTCGTTGCCGTGGAAGACCGCTTCGATCTCAGCCGGGTAGATGTTGGCGCCACCCGAGATGATCATGTCGGACTTGCGGTCGCACAGGAAGAGGTAGCCGTCTTCATCGATGTAGCCAATGTCGCCAACGGTGAAGAAGGCGCCGATGCGGTTCTTGTCGGTCTTCTCCTTGTCCTTGTGGTACTCGAAGGTGGAGTTCGCCATGGCCATGTAGACGGTGCCGATGGCGTTCGGCTCGGTGAGTCGGTTCCCGTCGTCGTCGAAGATGGCGAGTTCGGCATTCGGCCATGCGGTGCCGACGGTGCCCGGCTTCTTCAGCCAGTTCTCGGCGGTGACCACCGAGCCACCACCCTCCGAGGCGGCGTAGTACTCGTCGATGGCGTTGCCCCACCAGGCGATCATCTTGTGCTTGGTCTCGACCGGGCAGGGGGCAGCGGCGTGGATCATGTGCCGGACACTCGAGACGTCGTAGCGAGCCCGAACCTCTTCGGGGAGTTCCAAGAGGCGGTGGAACTGCGTGGGCACCATGTGGCTCGTTGTCACCTGGTAGCGCTCGATGAGGGCCAGCATGCCTTCAGGGGTCCACTTGTCCATGACGACGACGGTGTGGCCGAGGTGCATCGAGGCGCCACCGAAGCGGGTGACGGCGGTGTGGTACATCGGCGAGCCAATGATGTGGACGTTCTCGTCGCGGGGCTGGATGCCGAAGAGGAAGAGGAGTCCCGACAGCGAGAGTGCTCCCTGCTCCGGCGTGATGCCGAGCAACTTGCGGAACACTCCCTTGGGCTTGCCCGTCGTGCCCGAGGTGTAGTTCATGACGTCGCCGAGGGTGCGGTGTTCGGGGTCGGTCGTCGGTTGGTTGTCGCGGAGCCGGGTGTAGGAGTTGAATCCGAGAATCTCCCCAACGGCGAGGCACACCGAGCTCGCGAGCTCTGCCTCTTCGGCACCGAGGAGCGCTGCATCTTCGAAGCGCTCGTGGGCCACGAAGACCTTGGCGCCGGAGTCAGCGAGGATGTAGCCGATTTCAGGGCCGACCAAGTGGTGGTTGATCGGCACGAGGTACCAGCCGGCCTGGAGGCAGGCGAGGTAGAGCTCAATGGCCTCAATGCCGTTCGGGAGCACGGTGGCGACGACGTCACCTTCGGTCAGGCCGAACCCCCGCAGGGCGTGGACGACCTGGTTGGCTCGACCGAGGAGTTCACGCGCTGTCAACTCGGTCCCATCTGGTCCCACCACCGCGAGGTGGTCGGGGTACTCGTGCGCTAGCGCCCAGAATCCAAGATCTCCCATGTCATCCCCCTTGTCACCACGCCATCGGCGGTGGTTCGCATCGTAGAACGGGTTCTACCCCTCTCTGACGAACAGGGTACTCTTGGGCGGTTCGTAGAGAAAGGTGGGGAAAATGGCAGGATTTCTCGAAGGCAAGGTCGTCGCCGTCACGGGTGCTGGCAACGGTATCGGCAAGGCGGTGGCGCTCGGCGCTGCGGCTGAAGGCGCCAAGGTCGTCGTCGCCGACTTCGGCGTGGGACTCGCTGGCGAAGAGCCAACCTCAGCGGTTGCCGATGGCGTGGTCGCAGAGATCGTGGCCGCCGGCGGCGAAGCCATCGCCGTCGCGGACGACGTCGCCACGATGGATGGTGGCCGCCGGGTGATCGGCGCGGCCATGGACACCTGGGGCAGCATCGATGGCGTGGTCGCCGTCGCTGGCATCCTCCGGGAGCGGATGCTCTTCAACATGTCCGAAGACGAGTGGGATGCGGTGATTCGGGTTCACCTGAAGGGGCACTTCACCGTCTTCCGTGAGGCTGCAGCGATCATGCGCAAGCAGGAGACCGGTGGTTCCCTCATCGGGTTCACCTCTGGAGCGTTCGCCGGCTCGGTGGCACAGGCCAACTACGCCTCGGCCAAGGGCGGCATCGTCTCCCTCGTCCGTTCCGCTGCCGCTGGCCTCTACCGCTACAACATCAACGCCAACGCCATCGCTCCGGTTGCTCGGACCCGCATGTCGGCCAACGTGCCGATGGACCTCGCAGAGATGGGTGACCCTGAGGACATCGCCCCCATGGCCTGCTACCTGCTGTCCGACGCTGGTCGCCACGTCACCGGTCAGGTCTACACCGTGGTCGGTAAGCGCATCTCGGTCTGGAACCAGCCGGTTGAGGTCCGCTCGATGTTCACCGAGGGTCGCTGGACCCCCGAGGAGATCGCCGCCCGTCTCGACGGCGAAGTCGGCGTCGAGCGTCTCGGCCTCATCGACAAGCTCGAGGAGTACCGCCAGGCCGCAGCGTCGGGTGAGAAGCCCAACGCCTGAGCGCCATCAGTTGTGCAGGAACCGATCTGACGGCGTCGCGCCAGCGGCGCCGTCAGTCGCGTCTCGCCACTCCTTGAGCGTCCAGATGCCGAGCGCCCCGCCGGCCACGATGAGGCCGAGGCTGGCCCACTCGACGAGGAGAGAGCCGAGGTTGCTCCCTCCGTCGAGGAGGAAGTGCTCGTCGAGGCCACGGGTGGTGCCCCAGAGGACCATGGCGCACGCGGTGACGAGACCATGGGGTGGATTGGGGATCCTGCGCCTCGACGCTCGGGTGGCGAGGGCGCGTTCGAGGGTGATGAGGACGGCGAAGGATGCCGCATCTTCCATGGCTTGGATGATGGGCACGGGCACGCGCCGTCCGATTTGACCGGCGTAGCTCATGGCGAACCATGCTGTTGAGGGGTGGCCGCCACCGGCGACCATCAGCTGTGGGCCGAGGAGGCGCCCAATGGCCCATGCGGCCATCAAGACCGGAGCGACGAGATCGGTTCCCGCCAACCTCGTGAGGGAGGGGCACCGGCGATGGGAGATGGCGAGTCCCAAGGGGACAGCAACGATGAGGCCACCGAAACTCGACAGACCACCGCGCCAGATCAAGACGGTCTCGCCGAGGTGGGTGCCGTAGTAGGACCAGTTGGCGATGACGTGCATGGCTCTGGCGCCGAGGATTGCCCCGATGACGACCGCCACGGTCATCCCTGCCACCCACTCGGTTGGCTGCCCAGCTCTGGCGAGCCGCCGCTCGAGGTAGCGGAAGGCGACGTAGAAGGTGATGGCGAGCCCAAGCCCGTAGGTGTGGATCGTGAGCGGTCCGAGGTGGAACACCACGGGGATGGGCTTCACGAGGTCACCCCGAGATGGAGGTGGTCAGGGTGCACCGAACTTAGATGCGACCCGCACCTGCGAAGCCGTAGCCGAACCGGACTGGCGTGTTGTGCACGACTGCACCGGTGTAGGGCGCCTCGATCATCATGCCGCCGCCGATGTACATCGCCACGTGCTCAGAGCCACCAGGGCCGTAGAAGAGGAGGTCTCCGGGCTGGAGCGCGTTGGTTGGTACTGGGGTGGCCATGTCGTACTGCGCCCCCGAGTAGTGGGGGAGCGAGATTCCAATGGCACCGAAGGCCAGCACCATGAGTCCCGAGCAGTCCATACCGGAGGGAGAAGCCCCTCCCCAGACGTAGGGCACGCCGAGGTACCGCTCTGCGGCGTTCACGAGAGCATCACCGTGACCAGTTGCCGGCGGCGGGGTGATGGGCGTCTGCGAGCCTTGGAAGCCAAAGCTGTGCCCTCGGAAGTCGTTCTGACTCGCTGCGGCTGCTTGGGCGGCTGCTTGGGCGGCGGCGGCTGCGGCGTACGCAGCGGCGAGTGCACCCTTGGTCTGCTGGAGGAGCGCCTCCTGCTTGGCGATGAGTCCGTGGGCCTGCGAGAGGGCGGCACCTGCGGCAGCGGCTTGCTGATTGACCTGGCGTTCTTGCGCGGCCAGGTTCGTCGTCTCATCCTTCAGTCGGCCAACGGCATTGGTGAGGTTGTCCACGGCGAGCGACAGGTCACCGGCGGCCACGTCTTGGTAGACCTGGGTGCTCACCGCAGCGTTGTCGGAGCCCGAGAACACGCCGGTGCTGCTCGTCGTGGCACCGTTGTCGACGTAGGCGTTGACGGCGGCGACTCGGAGGATCTGCTGATTCGCCGTCACGGCGTGCTGGTCGCCAGCAATAGCAGCGCGGTCGGCCGCAATCTTCGCCTCGAGTTGCTGCTTGGCGTAGAGCGCACCGTCGTAGCGCTGGTTGAGCGCAGCGATCTGACTGCCGGTTGCGGCGATTTCCCGAGCGAGCTGATCGGCACGAGCTTTGAGGCTCGAAGCGGTCGCAGCAGTGGCGGGCCGCGACGAACCGACGACCGCCGAGGCGGACAGCGTCACGATGGTCAGTGGGACGAGTCCCACTCGAAGTGCTCGAGCGAGCTGCTTCAGTGACCTCGGCATTGGAGGGCGCCTATGGCGCACGACGTCATGCACGGTACCTACAGCCTGCCACAGATGGTGCCTCGGTTCTCGCCAGACCCGTCGCCCTGGGAGCAATCACCCGCAGTGGGGCAGGTCACTTCCCGTGGCGAGTCCTCAGGGGACGGGGAGATTGGGCGTTGACGGTGCGTTGCCCGATGACGGGATTGCGGTCCGTCGCAGGAAGGCCACGTCGATTCCATCGACGTGTTGGAGCGCGATCACCGTGTACCCCTCCTTGGCCAACGTATCGAGGGTGACCCCACCGAGGATTGGGTTGTGAGAGCTATCCCAGTTCACGACTGCGCCGAGTGGCGCCTCGGCGACCTCCTTGGCGTACACGCCCTGCTCGTGCTGTGCGCCGAGTGCGTAGGCAATCGATGCGAAGGGGACGATGTCGACGAAGAGGTTTGGATGGTCGTTGGTGTACGCCAGGGTCGCTGCGATGTAGGGGTGCCGGGTGGTGAGTTTGAGCGGTGGGGTGGCAACGATTCCGGCGACAATGGCGAGCACCAGCAATCCGATCGCGAATGGGCGACGGATTGAGGGCGGCGTGAATCGAGCGATCAGGACGATGGCGATGAGCGCGACGACCGTGCACTGCATGATCCAGGTGGGGGTGTTCAGGTAGAGCTCCAAGATCGCTGCTGAGGAGAACAACCCGGCGAGGATGACGGCGCCGGCGTCGCGCCACCATGGCGTTGCCGCTGGATGACTCAGCTCATCGAGTCCTTGGAGCGCGAGGTACGCAATGGTGATTGAGATCGTGACGAGGTAGATCGGCGTCGGGTAGGTCTGGAAGGAACCGAACTCCCACGAGGCTGCGTAGAAGATCGACATCACCACGACGATGGCTGGAACGAGCGGATCGCCACCGCGGAAACGGAAGAGGCCGAAGAGTGCGAGTGCTCCAACGATTCCTCCGGCGGTGATCGGGAGGCTGGAGAAGAAGTAGTGGAACCCGGCCGCCTCGTACTTGGTATGGGTGGTGAGGAAGGTGTTTGCCTTCCAGAGCCATAGCGGGTCGCCGTAGGCAATCCAACCGAGGAGCGCCCAGAGGACAACACCGATGCCGAGGAGGGGTGCAGTCTTGAATCGGCGGGCGAGGAGTTCGAGCACGAACCAGATTCCGACGATCACGATGCCTTCGAGGCGAGCGAGTGGGAGGAACGACGCGACGACGAGGGACGCAACTGGGTAGGGCGATCGTCGGAGGTAGAGCGCTGCGGCGAGGACAACCGCGAAGGGGAGCTGTGGCATCGCTCCGAAGCTCACGATCCCGAAGAGGGGTTGGGCCAAGAGGAGGAGGCCCGCAGCCGGCCACCACCGGAAGTTCGATACCCACGCACCCCCGAGGAGGAGTCCGAGGCAGAGGGCCACGAGGATGGCGTCTTCAACGTGCACCGTTGAGAGGCCACCCCTCGCTGCGGGGAGGTACATCGCCGTGGTGACTGGCCGCCCCCACACCGACAGGACGCTCTGCCACTCGTTCAAGGTGTGGCGGCTGTAGAGGAGATGCTCCCAGTCATCGCCGAAGAACACGTCGGTGGACGCGAACATCTGGTGGAGGAGCCAGAGGTACTGCAGGACGGTTGCGCCGAGGAGGCTCCAGGTGAGGGATCGAGCAAGGGGTGCCGTTGTCCGTGGATCGGTCGCTTCGACGACTCCATCGGGACGAGTCTCGGTGGTCATGAGCCAAGCGTATCGGGAGGGGAGAAGCGTGGGCGGGGATGGCGTTCCCATGCAGTCTCACCGCTCGACGTCATTGCATGGGGTCAACCCAGCGCCTCGCCGAGCGTCCACCTGGTCAGTACTGCGGTGTTCGGCACCAGGGCCGTCCCGGCCCCTCAGGCGATCGTGCGCCCCAGCAGCAGCGGCCATTCGGGTGGGGTGCTGAGCCGGAGCCAACGCTCATCGCCGAATGGGTGCAGCTTGGCTGGCGGAGTTAGGCCGCAGATCCCTCGAGCAACCGACGTGCGATGACCTTGATGCAGAGGGTTTCGTCGGCACCTTCGAAGATGGAGAGGACTCGAGCATCGACGAAGTAGCGGCTCACGGCGTACTCCTCGGCGTAACCCATGCCGCCATGGATCTGCATGGCTTCTCGGGTCACCCACTCTGCGGCTCGACAGACGTAGGCCTTGGCCATCGACGCCTCAAGCGTTCCTTCGCCCATGGCCATGAGCCGAGCAACCTCATAGGAGTACTGCCGGCAGGCTTGGATGATCGCCGCCATGCGTCCGAGTTTCACCTTGGTGAGTTCGTAGTCGAAGATTGGCGATCCGAACACCTTGCGGTCGAGCGCGTAGGCATGGGCGGCTTCGTACGCCGCTTGCATGAGGCCGACCGCTCGAGCAGCGGTCTGAATACGACCATTCTCGAATCCCGCCATCTGGGAGTAGAACCCTCTGCCAACACCCTCTTCGCCGCCGATGACGTTGGCATCGGGTACGAACCAGTTGTCGAAGGACAGTTCGTAGGAGTGCATGCCGCGGTAGCCAATGGTGTCGATCGGTCGACCTTCGAGCTTGCCGTTGGCATCGCTGCGCCCTTCAGCAGCAGCATCTTGGGTGAGGACGAAGCCTTCAGAATCGGTGATGGGCTTCGGCACCAAGAACTGCGTGAGGCCGCGGTGGGTCTTCGAGCGATCGGGGTCGGTTCGTGCGAGGAGCAACAAGACGGTCGCACGAGCGGCGAAGGTGCACCAGGTCTTCGTGCCGGTGATGAGCCAGCCTCCGGTCGTGCGCGTGGCGGCGGTGACCACACCGGCCACGTCGGAGCCGAAGTCGGGCTCGGTGACCGCAATGGCAGCCATCTCCTCAGTGGTGGACAACTTCGGGAGCCAGTAATGGCGCTGCTCCTCGGTGCCGCCGAACATGAGCGAACGGCAGATGATCTCCGGGCGGGTGATCATGGCACCACCAATGGCGAGCGATCCCCAGGTGAGCTCCTCAGTCGCCACGCACATGCCGATGTAGTCCGACTCTCCACCGGTGGCGAAGCCCTCGTACTCCTCGGGAACCGAGAGGCCGAATCCACCGATCTCTGCAAGTCCTGCGATGAGGTCTTCGGGCACATCGGCATTCGTGCGGTGCACGTGTTCAGCGTGGGGTCGAATCTGGTCGGCAGCGAAGCGGTGGAAGGTGTCGCCGACGAGTTCGAAGTCGGCATCGAGGTGTCGCGGCCCGGTACTCGATGCCAGTGAAGCCACGAAGGCGGGATCACGGAAGGTGGTGACGAAGGCCGACGCTCCGTCGATCCACGAGGGCGTGAGTCCAAAGAGCGCCTCTCGGCCGATGAACTTGGCTGCCATGTCAGCAATGGCGTCGGCGATGAACGCAGCAGCGAGGCGGGACTCAACGGGGCCCTTGGCCCCGTAGGTCACCATTGAGTGCGCCGTTGCCAGTGCGGACGCAGCGTGGCTCACGTCGTAAGCGACGACCTGGTTGGTGTCGGCACCTCCGGCGGCTTTCAACGCCTGAACAGCGGTGGCAAGCGCAGCGTCGGCAACAGCAAGCGCAGCGGTGGCCTCGGTCAAGTCAACGGGAGCGTCGGTCATGGCTCCGAATCTATCGGGGCGGCCTCCGAGCGACGACGGTGACGAGTGGCGGCAGCACGATCGAGTCCATCTCGGGGTCAACCCCAGTGAGCGACTCGAGGTAGGAGGCGACGGGCCCCGGGCCAGCACCTGCTGGTGCTTCAGCCCACGCGTCCACGATCTCGAGGCCGGCCTGGAGGCAGAGGCCCGGAAGGAGAGCGCCGATATCGGGGTGGCGCGCGTCGGGGTAGGAGAACGGCTCACCGTCGATGCGCCCCGCCGACGTGATGGGTTCTTGGGCCACCACGCATCCGCCAGGGGCGACGGCTGCAGCCATCTTCATGAGGACGCGCAGCGGGGACGCGACGTGGAGCAGCAAGAACCGACAGAAGGCCAGATCCACCGGTACGGGGAGTCGCAGCTCCTCTCCGGCCTGGGTGATGGCGAAAACCTGGGCGAACGCCGCGGCTCGGGCAGCGACAGCATCTCGGGCGGCCGGGTCGACGTCAACTGCGAAGATGCGCCCCGTTGCTCCAACGACTTCGGCGAGTGCGACCGAGACCTCGCCGCCGCCGGCACCGACATCAGCGCAGGTCCAGCCCTCGCCGAGATCGATGCGCTCGAGCGCAGTGGCGAGGGGTCGCCGGTAGACGTCGTCTCGAAGTCCAAATGGTGTCGTCACGCGCCAAGTCTTCCATGGAGCCCTCGGTGGAGTGGGTAGCCTTCGGGCATGAACGTGACCATGATGCTGTGCGATAGCGCTGTTGTTGCCGAGAACAAGTTGTTCATCCTCGGCGGAGGGTGGTCGGTGACCGGACCAGACCCGCGACCCATGTCGGTGGCCATCAAACTCGAGCTCGAGGCCGCCTACGACGAGCGAGAGGTGCACTGGGAGCTCTTCTTGGAGAATCACGAGGCTCTGCAGGTCATGCTGCAGACGCCGGCTGGTCTCCAAGCCGTCGAAGCCATGGGCAACGTCATCTTGCCGGCGCGTGATCTCGCGCTCGACGCTCGCCCCTTCGACGTGTGCCTCGCCATCAACTTCCCACCACTCGAGCTCAACCAGGGCCAGGACTACCAGTGGAAGTTGAGCGTCGACGGCGAGATCGTCAACGGAGCAGCGGTGCCGTTCTCGGTCGCTACGGCCAACGGCACTGCCTTCGGCGCCGGCCAGGTCGGCTAGAACGGACACCTATGAGCACGATTGATCGACCATTTGGACGCGCCTTTGAGGACTTCGAGCCAGGCGATATCTACCGCCACTGGCCCGGCAAGACCATCACCGAGTACGACGACCACCTGTTCTGCATGATCACGATGAACCACCACCCACTCCACACCAACGCGTGGTTCGCCGAGCAGGACACGCCGCAGGGGAAGAACGTGGTCGTTGGCAACCTCGTCTACTCCTTGGTGCTGGGCATGAGCGTTCCCGACGTGTCGGGTTCGGCCATCGCCAACTTGGAGATCGAGACGCTCAAGCACAAGAACCCCACCTTCCACGGCGACACGATCTACGCGGTGACCGAGGTCATCGAGAAGGTGCCCTCCTCGTCCAAGCCCGATCGGGGCGTCGTGACCGTGGAGACGAGAGGCTTCAACCAAGATGGCGTCGAGGTGTGCTTCTTCCGTCGCAAGGTCCTCGTCTGGCGTCGCGATGCCCTCCCACAGCGCCGTTTCCCCTACGCCGACTGAAGCGACGCCTCGACGCCTCGCTGCACTCGGGCGGGCAATCGACGCTGCGATGGGGCCTCGGCTCCGAGCTTTCCCGTGGAGGCAGACCCGCGAACCGTGGGTCATCTTGGTGGCTGAGGTCCTGCTCCAGCAGACGCAAGCCCAACGGGTGGCCGATCGATTCGACGAGATTCTGGAGTTCTTCGGTACTCCAGAGGCAGTCGTGGCACTCGGTCAAGCAGGAGTCGTCGAGCGGTGGAGTGGCTTCGGCTACAACTCCCGAGCCGTGCGGCTGTTCCGCTGTGCGCAGATGGTGGTCGCTGCCCACGATGGCGTCGTGCCACGGGTCGAGTCCGACCTCCTCGCCCTCCCTGGGATCGGCCCCTACACCGCAGCGGCGATCCGGGCCTTCGCCTTCGAACAAGACGTCGCGGTCTACGACACCAACGTGGCTCGCGTGATCGCTCGCGCTGCGTTCGGGGTGCCGGTCACCGCTGTGGAGGGTTGGGCGACCGCCCAGCACATGGTGCCGAAGGGGCGTGGCTGGCACTACAACCAAGCGGTGCTCGACTTTGGGGCGACCATTTGCACGGCTCGTCGACCTGCGTGTGAGCGTTGTCCAATCTCCCGGCGCTGCGCCTACGCCCGAGCGGGGTTCAGCGGGGAAGATCCGGCTCGGACCACGGCCGGAACGTCGCGACCGCAAGGAGCGTTTCGGGGATCGCGTCGAGAGGCTCGTGGCGCAATCGTCGAGGCCCTCCGTCGAGGTCTGCGAACCCGCGAGGAGCTCGACGTGGCGACCGGAAAGCATGCGCACTTCCATGCGGCGCTCGATGGACTCATCGCTGATGGGCTCGTGGCGGAGAGCGCGGATCGTCTCGCGCTCAGCAACTGATCAGTTCGAGAGCCACTCCAGAATGAGGCGGTTGACGACCGCTGGTTGCTGGAGCTGCAAGAAGTGCCCTGCGTGCTCCACGATTTCGAACCTAGAACCTTCAGCCAGGAACGCCAGGGGGTCGCCGATCACGTCGACGCCGAAACACCCGTCCTCGCGACCGTGGAGGTAGAGCGTCGGGACCGACGTCGGCATGGCCGACGCAGCCTGCGCTTCGGCCAGTTCGTCATCTTGGTAGGCGGGGTTGAACATGGCACGGTAGTAGGAGAGGGCAGCCATCAGGTTCTCCGGCGTCCCGAGGGCCGCCTTGATGGCGGTGAGGTCCTCGGTGGCGTCGTAGCCCGGACTCCAGTCGGCCCAGAGGCGGTCGATGAAGGCCAAGTTGTCCATCTCGACCACCATCGGGGCCAGGTCGTTCTGGAAGAAGAACATGTACCAGCTGCGCTTCAGTTGGTCGAAGTTGAAGAAGGCCCCGCCGACAGCTCCGAGCGGGGGCACGTTCGCGGTGACCGCCTTGCGCCACCGATTCGGCTCGAGGTTGAGCGCGGTGTACGCGGTCATCGCACCCCAGTCATGGCCGATGATCACCGCTCGGTCATCCCCACCGAGCGCCTCGTGGAGGGCGTTGGCGTCGAGGCCGAGCTGCCCGAGTTGGTAGCGACCATTGGTCGGGACTTCGGTCGGAGCGTAGCCACGCTGGGCTGGTGCGACGGCGTGGTAGCCGGCGGCGGCGAGCTCGGGGAGGAGGTGGCGCCAGGTGAACGGCGAGTCGGGAAATCCATGGAAGAGCAGCGCGAGTGGTCCATCGGCAGGACCAGCTTCGAGGTAGGAGAAGGTGAGGTCGTTCGCAGCGATCGTTGTGAAGTCCATGGGCGAGAACCTACAGCGGCGGTCTCGCTAGCGTGGACGGAGACCGAGGAGGCCTGACCCATGGCGACCAGCAACGCAGCAGACCCATCCCACTACCGGTCGGTCCTCTCGCACTTCGCCACCGGCATCACCATCGTCACCGGAATGGATGGCGGGACACCGGTGGGGTTCACCTGTCAGTCGTTCTCGGCCCTCAGCCTCGACCCTCCCCTCATCTGGATCGCCCCATCGCTCTCGTCGACGTCGTGGCCCAGAATCTCGGCGAGTGGATCTTTCACCGTGAACGTGTTGGCGGCCGATCAAGAAGACCTCTGTCGACAGTTCTCCACCTCAGGGGTGGACAAGTTCGCCGGTGTGGACTTCACCCTCGGGGCGACCGGTGCGCCACGGATCGCTGGTGCGCTCGCCACCGTTGACTGCACGATCGTCGAGGCTACCGCCGCTGGCGATCACTTCATGGTGGTGGGCGAAGTGGCAGCCCTCGACGCACGGAGTGGAACGCCCCTGCTCTACTACCGGGGTGGATTCGGTCAATTCGCCCTGTGAGAAAGCCTCGGCGGTATCGTGGGGCCATGCACGTGCGTGAAGGAATGTCGCGACGTGGCACTCCCGACGAACGAAGGTCGTCGACGTGACCGCAATCCTCCTCCTCGTGGCGATCGTCGCGGTGGTGGCTGGCGGAGCGTGGCTGCGGCAACGGCGATCCGATCGCGAGATCTCCTCGATTGACCAGCATCGCTCCACGCTGAGCACCCTGGCCTCCATTGAGCGCGGGACCGACGTGCGGAGCCTCCGACGGTCGCGTCCTTCGGACCTCACGGCCCCGGTACTCCCTCGAGTGGACCCGCGGAGCGACCACCTCCACGTTGAAGATCGCGGTTCGGGCGAACAGATCTACGTCTTCGACGACGCCAAGCCCTTCACCGAGGCCCCCTCACTCGACGTGGAAGAACAGCGCCGGGCCGATTGGGCCATCCACCACATGGGGAGCAACCACCGGGGTCGACACCCGCTCGGCCTCTGGATGGCGGTTGGTCTCTTGGCAGTCGCCGTGGCCATTGGTGCGCTCGTCGAGCACCAGTCGGGCACGACGCCGGTCGTCACCTTGCCGCCACCGTCGACCACCACCACGTCGACGACCACGACCACGCTGCCGGCTGCGGTGACTCCGGTGAGCTCAGGACCAGGAGCGGCGACCTACGCCGTGTCGACGCCGACCTACACGGTCACCGTGCACCCAGCCTCGCCCTGCTGGGTGCAGATCACGGGGACGAGTTCGACGACCACGCTGTACGCGGCAACGGTGCCGGTGCACGGAGGGGCAACCATCCCGCTCACCGAGGGGGCTTCGGTCTCGATTGGTTCACCGAGCGGCGTCCACATCCTCCTCAACGGAGCGCCCATCAAGCTGCCGACCTTGGCCTCGCCGACCGTGTTGACGTTCACGGTGCCGGTCCCGAGCTCGACCACCTCAACGGTGCCGTCGGCGACCACCACGACGTTGCCGAGCAACGTCCTCACGGGTTGAGGGTCGCACCACCGATTCCGACGCAGGCGCAGATGAAGGCGAAGACTTGGGCCTCGTCGGCCCAGATGTCGTAGCGACCCGAAGGCCCACCGTGGCCAGCGCCGAGTTCACTGTGGAAGTAGACGACGTTGTCGGGGTTCACCGCCCGAAGTTTGGCGACCCATTTCGCTGGTTCGAAGTAGGACACCAGCGGATCGTTCAGGCCGCAGGTGACGTACATCGGCGGGTAGTGCCGCGGTGATCCGTCGGGGTTGGTGGCGGTCACGTTGTCGTAGGGGGAGTAGGCGAGCATCGTGACGAAGGCTGCAGGATCATCGGAGGGATTGCCCCACTCCTCGTACTCGCCGACGGTGAGGGGGAGGGACGCGTCGAGCATGGTGGTCAGGCAGTCGACGAAGGGGACCTCGGCGACGATGCCGGCGAACAGGGCTGGCTCCATGTTGGCCACCGCACCCATCAGGAGACCACCGGCAGAGCCCCCACGAGCGACCAGTTGCGATGCCGTGGTCCAACCGGCGTCGATGAGGGCGTGCGCGCAGGCGAGGAAGTCGGTGAAGGTGTTCATCTTGTTGGCCAACTTGCCCTGCTCGTACCAGGCACGCCCCATCTCTCCACCGCCGCGGACGTGGGCGATGGCGAAGGTGAACCCTCGGTCGAGGAGCGAGAGCCGAAGTGAGGAGAAGGCCGGGTCCTCACAGGCTTCGTAGGAGCCGTATCCGTAGAGGAGGCAGGGCCGAGGTCCCGGGGTCTCGGCGGCCAGATCGCTCCGGTAGACGAGGCTGATCGGGATCTCCGTCCCATCGGCTGCGGTGGCGACGTGGCGCTCGGTTTGGTAGCGAGTGGCGTCGAAGTCCCCCTTCACCTGTTGGCGCTTGCGGACCACGGTGGTTCCCGTATCGAGGTCGAGCTCGGCGATGACCGACGGCGTGGCCAGTGAGGTCTCGCCGTATCGGAGGTGTCGCTGGGTGAACTCGGGATTCTCGCCCTCCCAGGTGGTCGCCGGGCTGGTCGTGGTTGGAACGAGGTGGCTCATCGCGAACGCCGACGCGCCATCGTGGCCAGAGAAGGGGCAGATGCGCAGTCGGCGCTCGGCGTTGATCCGTTCGTCGATGACGAGAAAGGTGGAGAACGCGTCGACCCCATCGATACGGGTTCCAGGTCGGTGCGGGATGAGCGTGGTCCTCGGTCCTCCGGAGCGCTCCTGCACCGAGAGGCTGAAGTCGGGCCCATCCTCGTTGGTGAGGATGAGGAGGCGGTCAACCCCGTCGGTGCCGTGGTGGTGCTCTACGGCGTAGTCGACGCCCTCGGTGCGAGGTGCCACGCAGGTGGGGTTCTCGAGGGGGGCGTTCGGGTCGAGCAACCACACCTCTGCCGTCGTCTTCGAGCCCGAATGGATCACGATGGCCCGGCGGTCCTTGGTCGAACCCACACTCAGGGAGAATCGTGCGTCGGCCTCTTCGAAGACGCAGACGTCGGTCGACGGCGACCCGTCGACGTGGTGGCGC
>Ga0208746_1000057_pt1 | contig 53606 bp, 53 predicted proteins | sample CryBogCBH15Jun09_FD_184623 | JGI IMG/M metagenome (GOLD analysis project Ga0208746, IMG submission 184623) | Freshwater microbial communities from Crystal Bog, Wisconsin, USA - CBH15Jun09 (SPAdes) | ecosystem: Environmental > Aquatic > Freshwater > Lake | place: Crystal Bog, Wisconsin, USA... | reverse complement strand
ATCAACCGGAGCTCAAGGCTTCCAAGGTGTGACTGGCGCTACCGGTGCCCAAGGCGTCACTGGCGCCCAGGGTGCAACCGGTAGTCAGGGCGCAACGGGAAGTCAGGGAACGACAGGTTCCCAAGGTGTTCAGGGCTCCACGGGCTCGCAGGGTGCGGCGGGTGCTGGATACGCGGCAACGTCTGCCTCATCGGTGACCATTGGTACTGGATCGAAGTCGTTCACCGTGGTCGGTGGTGCGGGCTATGTCGTTGGCGACACAGTGACAGCCTTCCAAACTGGGACGCCAGCGAACTTCGTTTACGGATCGATTACTGGTATTTCGGCTGGCGTGTTCACTGTGAACGTGACCGCAACGGGTGGAAGCGGAACGATTACCTCATGGACGCTCTCACTGACTGGCCTCACCGGTGCTCAGGGTAACCAAGGCACGCAGGGTGTCCAGGGTGTTGCCGGTTCGACTGGCGCGAACGGCGCCCAGGGTGCTACCGGTTCGCAGGGTGCGAACGGTACCACCGGCGCTCAAGGCCCGCAGGGTACCCAAGGTGTTGCTGGTACGGCAGGCGCGAATGGAGCCCAAGGTTTCCAAGGTTTCCAAGGAACCCAGGGTGCCACCGGTAGTCAAGGTAACCAAGGTGTTCAGGGTGCCACTGGAGCCACCGGTGCCAATGGAGCTCAGGGCTTCCAAGGTTTCCAAGGTTTCCAAGGAACCCAGGGTGCCACCGGTAGTCAAGGTAACCAAGGTGTTCAGGGTGCCACTGGAGCCACCGGTGCCAATGGAGCCCAAGGTTTCCAAGGTTTCCAAGGAACCCAGGGTGCCACCGGTAGTCAAGGTAACCAAGGTGTTCAGGGTGCCACTGGAGCCACCGGTGCCAATGGAGCTCAGGGTTACCAAGGTGCCACTGGCGCTACCGGGGCCTCGGGCAATCAAGGCTTCCAAGGTGTCCAAGGTGCTAACGGTGCAACTGGAGCAGTCGGTGCCACTGGTGCAACCGGTGCCACTGGTGCAACCGGTGCCACGGGATCTGCTGGACCGCAGGGAGTTCAGGGCGTCCAAGGAGCACAAGGTGCAACTGGTGCTCAAGGTGCCCAGGGTGCGCAAGGTGCCCAGGGTGCATCGGCGTGGCTGTCGGTCTCGTCAACGACCACCTACACGTTCTCGACTGCTGCCGCTGCGTTCGCCGTGAGCGACACGAAGGGCTTCAACGTTGGAGACTGGGTTGACGTGGTCAACACGACCTCTGGAGCTTCCGACAGCTACATCGCTGGCTTCGTGACGGCAGTGACCGCTGGATCCTCGATTACCGTGACGCCGACCTTCATCTACGCAGGCAGCCAGACGACATCGAGCTCCTGGCAGATCGATCAGGCGGTCGAACCGAGTTTCAGCACGACCTCGCAGGTGGGATCGACGCTGTCGAGTCTCGCCACGCCGTACTCCACGGGCGCAACTTCGTCTGCGGTGTTCTACCCGTTAGTGCCTTCCTCAACGTCCAACACAGGTTCGACGTTCACCAATGTTGACACGTATATCCATAACACCCTCTCTGAAACCGTGACGGCAACTGTTGGTACGGCTCCCGCTGGTGGTCCTACTGGAAACAACGACTACCTCTACGTGGAGCAGTTGTCGCCGTCGGGAACAGCGACGATCGTGGCGACGGTGACGATCAACAAGGCATTCACATCGGCCTCAGCATCGTTTACCCCCGTTCCAGGCGACTCCTATGCGATTCAGCTCCAAAGGTCCAGTGGCGCGGGCAATACGACGTGGCAGTGGACATGGAGTGCACCAACACCTCCAACTCAGCCCGGAATCTCCGGCCTCAGTTGAGGTTGACGTAGACGCTGACGAGAACAACTAGGGAACACATGGAATTGGGGTCCCGAAGGGTGACCCCAATTCCATGTGAAGACCGCGTAGATTGGAAGAACTATGACGACTTCAGAACCTCGCTACACACCAGTTGATTTCTCCGAAGAAGAGCGCCCACAGGTGGCAATGCCGAAGGCTCGACCTTCAGGCAACCGCAAAGGACTCGTTCTCGGAATCGTTGGTGGAGTCGTCGTGATCGCTGTTGCGGCAGTCGTGGCGGTCCTTGTCTTCTCAAGTTCGCCGAAGACGCACGCGCAAATTGGCGCAGACCTCCAGCACGGAGCGCTCCTCTCGCAGTCTGGTGACACTGCTGGTGCAATTGCCCAGTTTCAGCAGGTCATCAGCGAGAGCCCCAAGGACTTCGAGGTGTACGCCGCAGTGGCCAACTTCGACATTGGAGCAATCCACCAGGCAAACGGCGATCTCCAAGACGCCATCACGAGTTACGAAGCAGCGATTCAGCTCGCTCCTCGCTACACCGCAGCCATGTACAACCTGGCGATTGCGCTGACGCCGTCGAACCCGACGATGGCTGCGCAGTACTACCAGCAGATCTTGAGTATCAAGCCTGGTGACGCGAACACTCTCTTCAACTTGGGTCTCCTCACCTACGACTCCGGCAACCACAGCGGCGGCATTGCGTACCTCAAGGCCGCGATCAAGGCAGATCCGACCTTCGCTGCCAAGGTGCCTGCGAACATCAAGATCCCTGCTTCGACGAAGTAGCGGTTTCCTTGATGCCAAGAGTTTCGGTCTTCACCCCGACCCATCGACCAACCTTCCTCAATGAGTGCTTCGATGCGCTAGTCGCGCAGACGTTCACCGACTGGGAGTGGGTCGTTGTCCTGAACGGCGGAGCCCTGTGGCGCCCTCCAGTTGCCGACGAGCGTGTCCGCGTCCTCACGAACCACGACCTCCACGGCGTTGGGGCCGCGAAGCGGTATGCGTGTGATCAGAGTCGAGGGGAGATCTTGGTTGAGCTCGACCACGATGACGTCTTGGCATCTCGGGCCCTCGAAGAAGTAATGAAGGCATTCGACGCTAATCCCGAGATTGGATTCGTCTTCAGTCAGTTCGCGCAGATCAACGAAGACGGTTCTCGTAACGACGTGCGGTTCAACGCAGCACATGGCTGGACCTACCGTGAGGTCGACGTGGATGGGGAGACCTACCTGCAGTGCGACGCGATGCTGCCGTACCCGCAGAACGTCTCCTACATCTGGTACGCACCGAACCACCTCCGAGCCTTCCGTAAGACCACCTACGACGCAGCAGGTGGGTACAACCCTGAGCTGACGGTGCTCGATGACCAAGACCTGATGTGCCGGCTGTTCCAGCACACGGCGCTCCACCTCATCGACGAGTGTCTCTACCTCCAGCGGGTCCACTCCAAGAACACCCAGTCTGACCCCACGATCAACCAGGCCATCCAAACCGACACGGTTGCGTTGTATGACTCCTACGTCGAAGGCAATGCGCTGGCGTGGGCGAAGCGTGAGGGCCTGCTCGCCCTCGACCTCGGTGCGGCCCACAACAAGCACCCCCAGTACTTAGGGGTTGACCAGTACGAGCGCCCGGGTGTCGACATCGTCGCTGACGTGACCAAGGGCATCCCGCTTCCCGATAACTCTGTGGGTGTGATCCGAGCTCGAGACTTCCTCGAGCACATTCCTGACAAGGTGACCTTGTTCAACGAGCTCTACCGGGTGCTCGCGCACGGTGGCATGCTGCTTTCGCTGACGCCGAGCACCGACGGTCGTGGTGCATTCCAAGACCCCACCCACGTGGCGTTCTACAACGAGAACAGCTTCTGGTACTTCACGGATCGCAACTACGCCAACTTCGTGCCCCAGATTGCCTGTCGTTTTCAGGCCAGCCGGTTGATCACGTTCTTCCCGAACGATTGGCACCGCGAGCACAACATCAGTTACGTGAACGCCAACCTGATCGCCATTAAGGATGGCCCCAGGCAGGGTGGACTCCTCAATATCTGACGAGTCAGCGAGGCTCGATGACGCTCTGTTCCACGCCGAGGTCGTCGCTCCTTCCCAAGTGCTGACCGATTCGATGGACTCCCGAGGGACACAGCCTCGGCGCTTCTGGATCTCTGGCGCTTGCGGGGGGCCTTCCGGCACTCGTGGTCTTCGTGGGCCTCATGACGCAGTGGAGCGGCAACCTCTTCGTTCGGACGTTCTCCTCCAACTTCTACGACGTCCAAGCCCAGTCGTTCCTGCACGGTCGGATCACCATGCCGAAGAGCGTGCTGTCGGTTGAAAGCTTCACCGTGCACGGCCGGACGTCGATGTACTTCGGTCCCTTCTTGGCAGTTCTTCGGATGCCGCTGATGGCCGTGGCACCGAGCCTGAGTGGTCGGACCACGCAGTGCTCCATGGTGCTGGCGTTCATCCTGGTGATGGTGGCGAGTCTCTCCCTCTTCGGTTCACTGTGGGAGCTCGGTGGGGGAGCACCCTGGCCTCGCCACCCCGTGGTCCCCGCGTGCTGGGCGCTCCTCTGTGGGGGAGGATCCGTGGCCCTCTACCTCGGTGGTTATCCCTCGATCTACAGCGAGACCGAACTGTGGAGCGCAGCGTTGGCATTGGTCACGCTGCGCTGTGGCCTCGCCGTTCTCCGGTCGCCATCGCTCCGGAGTGTGACCTCGTGCGGTGGTGCAGCGCTCTTGACCGTTGCGACTCGCTCGGCTGTTGGGCTTGGGTCGCTGGCGCTGCTCGGGATGCTCGCCGTGGTGCTGTGGCTGTCCACGCTGGAGCGGTCTCCTCGTTGCCACTCCGTCATGATGTCGCTCCTCCCTCAAAGATCGAGTCCCGAGCGACGACGCCTCGGTGTGGTTCTTGGACTCTGGAGCGGCGGAATTGTTGCCCTCTCGATCGCAGTCAACGAGGCGAAGTTCGGTACGGCGTTCTCGGTGCCCGTCCGCAGCCAAGGTGTGGCCACCGATGGTCTCTCGCCGACGTACACCGCGTTCGTGCAGCACCACTCGAGCTTCACCGAGTTGGCTGCCCTCCCCTCCACGCTCTGGTGGTACTTCCAACCCTTCGCCCTCCACTTCTCGAGCCTCTTTCCCTTCGTGAACTTCCCCGCCACGATCCACGTGCTCAATCCAGGAGCGTTCGAGGGGTTGAACCCGTCCTCGTCTATCCCTTCGTCGATGCCCCTGCTATTCGTACTGGCGCTGGTTGGTTGCGGTGGACTGATCGTGCGCCGTCGCGCCGCAGCAGTAGACGACGGCGCCTCGTTCCGCAGTCGAGCAGCAGTGGTACTGGTGGCAGCTGCGGCGAGCATGGTGGGAATGCTGACCTATCCAGGCATCGCCCATCGTCACCTCGGCGATGCGCTTCCGGTCCTCATTGCCGCCGGTGCGATCGGTGGCGTGGTGGTCCACCGTCGACTCCATGCGGCGTCGCCCCTTCGTCGGCGCGTGCTCGCCGCATGTGGCGTCCTGCTGCTCGCCGTGTCCGTGTGGATCAACGCAGGCCTCGGCATCCTCGACCAGCAAGTGGTGGCGGGCTACCAAGCTGGTACCGGGTCGCTCGTGTCGTTCCAGCAGTTCCGCCACCGTCTCCACCAAGGGATGTTCGCCAGCCCAGAGCCCGAGGTGGGGGTGGGTTCAGCGCCAGCGTCGCCACTCGTCGGTGCGCTGTGGGCGGATACGCAGTGTGGGGTACTCCACGAATGGACGGGAACTCGATGGGTGACGATTGAGCGAGGGCGAGCCGGGGGGACTGTTGCCTATCGAGGATCGGTGGCGCAACTACCGAGCGACGCGTTCGTCGTGCTCCTCTCGGGTGAGCGACCTGGTGGGGTACCGTTCCTCGTCGGACTCCAGGGGCAGTCGAGGGGCACCGCTCGGCCTGAGATCGTGATGGTGCGACGGGGAGCACTGGTGGTCATCGCTCGAGGGCGATCGCTTCGAGCCGACGGCGTCCATCGTTTCGTCGCCACGTTGGCCGGTTCTTCCAGTCAGCAGTCGTTCCCCGTGGCCAGCCTCGCGGTAGACAACAGCGTTGTGGTGCAGAGTTTCGCCATCCCTCGTCACCTCGAGCATGGGTCTGCAGGCTCGGTGCCGAGCGCTGCACCACCTGGGGTCCTCGGGGCGGCAGCGCTCTCTACGCTCGTCCTGTTGCCATCACGGACGACCACCCCGTTGTGTTCGTCAATCGTGCAGGACCAGCCGAATCACTGAGTGCGGGCGAGAGGACTTGAACCTCCACCCCCGAAAGGACCAGGACCTAAACCTGGCGCGTCTGCCGATTTCGCCACGCCCGCGTAACTCACCGCCACATTACGCCGACCGATGACCGGTGTTCTCCGTGTCGCCCAATTGGGTGGCGAACCGGTAGCGTGGGGGAATGGCTGAACTCGTCCTCCCCTCCGTCGTCGCAGCAGCAAGTGGTGCAGATTCTGGTGCTGATCTCAACCAGCGCCTCTTGAAGGAGCGCATCGTGTTCCTCGGCACCCAGGTTGACCAGTCGTCGGCTAACGCCATCTGCGCACAGCTCCTCCTCCTTGAGGCTGAGGATCCAACCCGGGACATCTCGCTCTACATCAACTCACCAGGCGGTTCGGTCATCGACGGCCTCGCCATCTACGACACCATGCAGTTCGTGTCCTGCGACATCCGCACCATCGCGGTGGGTATGGCCGCCTCCATGGGGCAGTTCCTCTTGTGCGCAGGCACGAAGGGCAAGCGCTACGCCCTCCCGCACGCCCAGATCCTCATGCACCAGCCCTCTGGCGGCGCCCAGGGTCAGGCCACCGACATCTCCATCCACCTCCGCCACACCATTGAACTGAAGAAGGGCCTGGCAGAGCGCATCGCCTTCCACACCGGCCAGCCGATCGAGAAGATCGAGGCGGACTCTGAGCGTGACCGGTGGTTCACCGCACAAGAGGCCCTGGAGTACGGCTTCATCGACCACGTCATCGAGCGGTCGTCGAACCAGACGGCAGAGTGACCAACGCTGAAGGCCCGGCTGGGCTGACGTCTTCGGCCACCGGCGGGACGCCCAAGGTCAAGGTCGTCACCTCGGGGGTGACGCTTCGACGGCGAGTGCTCGACCTCTCAGAGAACCGAGAGCTCCTCGCCTCGCTCATCCGCACCGAGATCAAGGTCAAGTACAAGAACTCGATCCTCGGCATCTTGTGGACCATGGTGGCCCCCGCCATCACCTTGGCGATCTACTGGGTGGTCTTCGGACTGCTGCTCAAGAACGGGATCCCCGACTTCGTCATCTACTTGGCCTCCGGGCTCCTCGTGTGGACCTTCTTCGCCAACTCCATCGTGATGGCCACCGCGGTCATCGTGGCCCGGGCCGGCATCGTGAAGAAGGTCTCGTTCCCGAGGGAGATCCTCTCGATCGCCACCGTTGGCAGCCAGTCGGTCTACCTGCTCCTCCAGTGGGTGGTGTTGGCGCTGTTCATGGTGGTGCTCGGGCACAGTCCCGACTGGACGGCGTTGCCCCTCGTGCCGCTGGCGTTCTTCACCGTGCTGCTCTACGCCGTGGCCTTCGGCGTCTTGTTGTCCGCGGTGAACGTCTACTTCCGTGACACCCAGCACTTGATCGAGATCTTCATCCAAGCGTGGTTCTGGCTCACCCCGATCGTCTACTCCTTCTGGCACAACGTGCACGGCCATGGCGCAGCGTTCCTCAGTTGGATCTACCTCGCCAACCCCATAACCCCGGTGGTGCTGGCCTTTCAGCGGGCCCTCTATGGCCACGCGGTGATCACCAACACTGAGACCAAGGTGTCTGAGCAGATCCTGCCGCCGTGGCACCTCGGCTCGTTCTACGGACTCCTCGGCCTCTCGATCATCGGTGGGTTCGTGTTGCTCGGAATCGCCATTCGGGTCTTCAGTCGACTCGAGGGCAACTTCGCGGAGGAGCTATGACCGAACTGGCCGTTGACGTCCAAGGCGTCACCAAGCGGTTCCGCCTGTTCAAGGAGAAGCACCGCTCGGTCAAAGAGCGGGTGCTCCACCCCGGCCGCGTGGAGTTCCACGAGGTGTGGGCACTGCGAGACGTCGCCTTCTCGGTCCCGAAGGGCTCGACCTTCGGCATCTTGGGTCACAACGGCTCGGGCAAATCCACCCTCCTCAAGACCATCTGCGGGGTGCTCCAGCCAACACATGGCCAAGTGGTCGTGCGGGGAAAGTTGGCTGGCCTCTTGGAGCTCGGTGCTGGATTCGAACCAGAACTCTCTGGTCGGGACAACGTCTACCTGAACGGCGCGATGCTCGGGCTCAAGAAATCTGAGATCGATGCCGTCTTCGACGACATCGTGGCCTTCAGTGAGCTCGAAGAGTTCATCGACACCCAGGTGAAGTTCTACTCGTCGGGAATGTACATCCGGCTGGGGTTCGCGGTGGCGGTCAACGTGGATCCAGAGATCTTGGTGATCGACGAGGTCTTGGCCGTTGGCGATGAGCGCTTCCAGCGCAAGTGCCTCGATCGGGTCCGGGAGTTCCAAGAGCAGGGTCGCACCATCATCTTCGTGAGCCAGTCGCCCGAGCAGGTGCGCATGCTCTGCGAATCGGTCGTGGTACTCCACCACGGCGAGATGATCTTCAACGGCGAACCGAGCGAGGGCATCCGGATCTTCCGTGAGCGGCTGAACGAGATGGGGGAGCACCACGTCGGTGCCGCCACCGAGGAGAGTTTGGATGCTCCCCCGACTCACGCGGTCCACGCACCGGCCTCGATCCTCGGCGTGCAGGCCGGGGATCCGGCAACCTTTGGCGCAGTGGCCACCGGTGATCCTGCAGCGATTGCGGTCACGGTCGAGTCAACCCTCGCCTACGAGGAGGCCTCGGTGCTCGTGGAGATCATCTCCCCCCTCGGCATCTCCTTGGCGCGCCTCGACAGTGCCGAACTCGGACATCCCATCGCCATTCAACCGGGAACCACCGTCCTCACGATGACCATTCCCCACCTGCCGCTCCTCGACGGGCACCACCAGGTGAACGTTGGGGTCTCAGCGCGAGGCGAGCACCCGCTCTACCTCTGGCAGGAGCAAGCTGCCGCCTTCGAGATCACCTACGCCGGCAAAGCCGAGGGACTCGTCGCCCTCGACGCCACCGTTACCGCGACGTCGACCTGAGCACGCTGCGCACCTGCGCCAAGGTGGGATACGCCTTGAGCGCCGACCACGGTCCGAGTTTCCCGCAGTCGACGCCGAGGTCTGCGGCTGCGAGCATCTTGGCGTCACCTCGGGAGTTGCCGTAGGCGACGAGGGTGGCGGGCTCGGTGCCCATGAAAGCACGCAGGCGAGCGATCTTCTCCTCACCGCGGCAGTTCTTGCCTTCGTAGGTTCCGGTCATCGTGCCGTCTCCTGCCACGCCAAGCCGGGTGGCGAGGGCATGGTCGGCGCCGAGGTGTGTGGCGATCTTCTCGACGTAGATCTCTGGTGAGGCAGAGACGAGCACGATGCGATGCCCGTGGGTTCGGTGCCACTCCACCTGCGCCTTGGCCTCGGGGCGGAGTTCTCGCCGGTAGTGGTGCGCAGCGAAGTGGCGACTCGCCTCGTCGACGTCAGCTTGGGGAAGACCACGAATGACCCCTTGGAAGACCGCTTGCTTGACCGCATCAGCGCGCGTGCCGCCGGTGATGGCGGCGACAGCGACGGGCACGAGGTTGCGCAGCGTGGCGAGGATGGTGCGGCGGCGCCCGCCAACCGCAGCGAGCCAGGCGTAGACCGATCCGCCTTCGGTGAGGGTTCCGTCGACGTCGAACGCTGCGACGACGGCTGGACCATTGGGGAGGGCGCCGAAGCGCTGGGCGAGGTCATCGGGCATGGTCCGCCGGAGGGGAGTGCTGCGCATCGTCCCACTGTAGAGAACGGCGAGCGGTGCGGGATTCCCATCTTCCACAAAGTTGACTGAGTAAGTCGACAATTGGCGCGAAGGCAAGTATCGTGGAGAGCGCAACCACAACGGGGTCACGTGGCCCCATGGATAAAGGAGCCACCACATGGCAGTTCGACTTGGCGACGTCGCCCCCGACTTCACCGCACCAACCACCGACGGCGAGATCAACTTCCACGAATGGCTGGGCGACAGCTGGGGCATCCTGTTCTCCCACCCGAAGGACTTCACCCCGGTCTGCACCACCGAGCTCGGTGCGTTCAGCGCCCGCAAGGCGGAGTTCGACGCACGCAACACCAAGCTGATCGCCGTCTCGGTTGACGATGTCGACAGCCACAAGCAGTGGGCCGGCGACATCGCCGACACCCAGGGCGCAGCGCTGGCCTTCCCGATCATCGGTGACGAGAACCGCACGGTTGCCGACCTCTACGACATGATCCACCCGAACGCCAACGACACCTTGACGGTGCGCTCGGTCTTCATCATCGGGCCGGACAAGAAGGTCAAGCTCACCCTGACCTACCCTGCCTCGACCGGTCGCAACGTGGACGAAATCATCCGAGTCCTCGACTCGCTCCAGCTCTCGGCGTCCTACCCCGTTGCCACCCCGGCCAACTGGACCGATGGTGACGACGTCATCATCGCCCTGTCGGTCTCGGACGAGGACGCAGCGACCAAGTTCCCGAAGGGCTTCAAGGCGCTGAAGAGCTACCTCCGCGTCACCCCGCAGCCCAACAAGTAGGCACGAGCGACTCCGGTCGCCCACACGCTCCATGGGGGTCGGCACTCGCCGGCCCCCATGGTCGCGTCAGGAGGTTGGGAAGGTCATCTCGATGGCGAAGCCACCAGCGGGGAGGTTGCGAGCGGTGGCCGCCCCTCCGTGGGCTTCGGCCACGCCGGCCACGATGGAGAGGCCGAGGCCAGATCCCGGGAGGGACTTCGATGCCTCGGGACGGTAGAAGCGGTCGAAGATTCGGTTGAGCTCCGACTCGGCGACGCCTGGCCCGGAGTCGGTCACGGTGATGGAGCCTTCGGCGACGGCGATCGTGATCGGTGCCGCAGCGCCGGCGAACTTCACGGCGTTCTCGCAGAGGTTCGACACCGCTCGCTCCAGTGCCTTCGGTAGGCCGAGGAGCGTCCAGTGACAGCCGGTCACGGTGACCGAGGCGCCGTGTCGGCGACTGACTTGGGCGGCGACGCGCTCGGCGAGGTCGAAGAGGTCGACCTCTTCCTGGTGCTCTTCACTGGCGCTGTCGGTGGCCACGTCGACGATCTCGTTGACGAGGCTGGTCAACTCCTCGAGCTCGGTCTCTAAGTTGCCGAGGAGCTCTGCACGTTGGTCGGGGCTGAGCGCGGCGTCGTGGCGTTCCAAGAGCTCGATATTGGTGCGCAGCGAGGTGATGGGCGTGCGGAGTTCGTGGCCAGCATCACGGATGAGCTGGTGCTGCTGCTGGCGCGAGGACTCCAAGGCGTCGAGCATCCGAGCGAAGCTCTTGGACAGGCGGCCGACCTCGTCCGTGCCGATGCGTTCGAGGGGGAGGGAGGTGCTGCCCGTGCGAGCGATGTCCTCAGTGGCACGAGTGAGACGCTCGAGTGGTCGGGTCAGACGAAGGGCGATCAGCCACCCGACGAGTGCGCCGATCAAGGCGACGAGGAAGCCCAAGACGCTGAACTGGAGCTTCAAGCCCCGCAGCACCAAGGTCCGCTGGTTGAGCGATTGGGCTACTTGGACCGCACCTCCACCGCGGAGCCCAACGGTGATCACTCGGAAGTCGACCCCACTCACCGTGATGGTCTGGATGGCCGAGTGGAGCGCACCGCTGGCGACCGCCCGATCGATGGCGTCGATGGGGAGCACGGGGCCAGCGTGGAGCGTCAGGATCAACCCCGTGACGTCCAAGTGCTGAACGGCAACTTGATCCAAGATGCCGCCTGGCCCGCCGGGACCGGGGTCAATCCACGGGGGCTTGCCCTCGTTGGTCTCGGTCTGCTCTGGGTCGTAGTTGGCGGCTGCTCCGGTCAAGTAGAAGGCAGCGGAGCGCAAACTGGCGTCGACCTGGGCGGTCATGCGATCCGAGGTGGAGTGGTAGCTCACGAACCCGAAGGCCGCAGCGGTGCAGACCGCCAAGCTGGCGCACAAGATGGCGAGGCGGACGCGAAGGCTCATGCGACTCGGGCGACGTAGCCCACGCCACGGCTGGTGTGGATGAGACGCTGCTCGCCGTTGGCTTCGAGCTTGCGGCGGAGGTAGCCGATGTAGACGGCGAGGTTCTTCGAGTTGGGGCCGAAGTCGTAGCCCCAAATGAGGTCGTAGATCTGGGACTGCGAGAGCACGCGACCCTGCTGCTCGACGAGGAGCTCCAAGAGGTCGAACTCAGTCTTCGACAGTTCGATTTCTCGTCCCGCTCGGGTGCAGGTGCGTGCGTCGAGGTCCAAGACGAGATCCTCGAGTTGGAGCACGTTGACCGACGTCGGGGCGTGTCGACGGAGCAGCGCTCGCACTCGGGCCAGCAGCTCGTCGAGGGCGAAGGGCTTGGTGAGGTAGTCATCGGCGCCGGCGTCGAGCCCAGCGACACGGTCGGACACCTCGGTGCGAGCGGTGAGGAGGAGTAGGGGAGTGCGGTAGCCCTTGGAGCGGACGTGACGGGTAGCGCTCAGCCCATCGACGTTGGGCATGGAGATGTCGAAGATGCACAGATCGGGGCCCGGGCCCACCATCTTGTCGAGTGCGGCGGCACCGTCGTTGACGGCGTCAACCTCGTAGCCCTCGAACTGGAGCGCCATCGTCACCGATTGGCGGACCGCTCGGTCATCTTCAGCGAACAAGATGCGTTGGGTGGGGGAATCGGTCACGCTTCCGTTCTACTCCCCTTCGGTATGGCATTGGTAAGACGGCACACCCGTAGTCTTGCCACCATGACCGTCACTGCTTCAGGAACCTTCACCATCGCTGACAAGCCCGTCTACCGCCTCGGCTTCGGCGCCATGCGGATCACCGGCCCCGGGGTGTGGGGTTGGCCGCAGGATCGAGCCACCGCCATCGCCGTGCTCCGTCGCACGGTGGAGCTCGGGGTGAACTTCATCGACACCGCCGACAGCTACGGACCGGAGGTCTCTGAGGCCCTCATCGCCGAGGCGCTGCACCCCTACGCCGATGACCTCGTCATCGCCACCAAGGCCGGCCTCACCCGTCAAGGACCCGACCAGTGGCTCCCGGTCGGTCGTCCGGAGTACCTCCGTCAGCAGTGCGAGCTCTCGATCCGCCGTCTCGGCGTGGAGGCCATCGACCTCTTCCAGCTCCACCGGATCGACCCCAAGGTCCCCGCCGAGGAGCAGTTCGGCTGCTTGGCAGAGCTCTTGGCCGAGGGCAAGGTGAAGGCGGTTGGGCTCTCCGAGGTCAACGTGGACCAGCTCCGGGCCGCCCAGTCGATCGTGCCCATCGCCACCGTCCAGAACCTCTACAACGTGACCAACCGTCAGAGCGAGGCGCTCCTCGACGTCTGCACCGCCGAAGGCATTGGGTTCATCCCATGGTTCCCCATTGCCGCCGGTGCCCTCGCTGGTCCAGACTCGGCCGTCGCTCACGTTGCGGCCGAGTGCGGGGCGACCACCGCGCAGGTGTCCCTCGCCTGGCTGCTGCAACGCTCAGCCGTGATGCTCCCCATTCCCGGGACGGGATCGATTGCCCACCTCGAGGAGAACTGCGGCGCAGGCTCGGCTTCGCTCAACGCCGACCAGATGGAGCGCCTGAGCGCGATCGCCGGCTGAGGCGCCTAGGGGAGCGGGAGGAAGAACTTGTCGCGGTAGGTGGCGAGTTCGGCCACCGACGCCCGGATGTCGTCCAAGGCTCGGTGGTTCGAGGTCTCCTTGGTGATCGTGGCGAACTCGGACGGGTACCACCGCCGGGCCAGCTCTTTGATGGTGGAGACGTCCACCGATCGGTAGTGGAAGAAGGCCTCGAGCTCGGGCAGGTAGGCGGCGAGGAAGCGCCGGTCGGTGCCGATGGAGTTCCCGCACAGCGGAACCGTTCCCTCTTCGGTGATGTGGGTACGCAGGAAGGTCATCGTCTCCGCTGCGGCCTGAGCCAAGGTCGTCGTCGAGGTGTAGATCTGGTCCAAGAGCCCCGAACTCCGGTGCATCTCGGTCACGAAGTCGCCCATCTGGGCGAGGTCCTCGGCGCACGTCTGGATGACGAGATCCGGCCCTTCAGCGATGACGGTCAGGGAGTCATCGGTGATCAGCGTGGCGATCTCCACGATGACGTGACGATCCGGCTCGAGGCCGGTCATTTCGAGATCCATCCACGCGAGCACGGGCGAATGCTAACGCCCATTGAGTTGCCTCCTGAAGTGCCGTACCCTTAGGAGGTGATCGAGATCCCCGTGGTGCAGCTCGATGATGACCTTCCACTCCCGTCACCGGCACGACCGGGCGATGCCGGCGTGGACCTCTACGCGCGCGAACCCGTGACGCTCGCTCCCTTCGCGCGAGCCGCAGTTGCCACAGGGCTCACCATGGCGATCCCCGAGGGGTACGCGGGTTTCGTGCTGCCCCGAAGCGGCTTGGCCAAGAACGCTGGGATCACCTGCTTGAACGCTCCTGGGCTCATCGACTCGGGGTATCGCGGCGAACTCGCCGTGCTCCTCATCAACCTGGACCCCACCGAGACCTACGCCGTTGCTCGAGGCGACCGGATCGCCCAACTCGTCATCCAGCCCGTCCCCGCTGTCCAGTGGATGCCCGTCGCCGAAGGTGACCTCGACGCCACCGACCGCGGCACTGGTGGTTTCGGCCACACCGGGGTCGCGTGATGCAGCGCCTCAGCCCCCTCGATGCCGCCTTCGTGGCCTACGAGACCGAAGGTGCGCCGTTGCACGTCGCGGCGGTCCTCACGCTGACGCCACCAGAGGGCTCGTCGCCCACTGGCGAAGCGGTCTTCGCTGCCATCTCCGGCCTCGTCAGGGATCGCCTCCACTTGGTGCCGGTCATGCGGCAACGCATCCTCCAGGGGCCACTCGGCACCGCACCGCCGGTCCGGGTCGACGATCCAGACTTCGCCCTCAAGAACCACTTGACTCGAGCAGCCTTACCGGCACCGGGAGGCGACGCGGAGCTCCAGCGTTTCGTTGGCCGCATCATGAGCCGGCCGATGTTCCTCGATCGACCGCTCTGGGAGATGATCGTGATCGAGGGACTCGAGGGTGGCCGGTTCGCCCTCATGGCCCGGTTCCACCACGCCACGATCGACGGAGTCTCCGGCGCCCACCTCTTAGCTGAGTTCTTCGATTTCGGTGAAGTTCCCCGAGTAGTCGACGCTCCAGCGCCCTGGACACCAGCCCCCCTGCCCGCCGAGCACGAGCTCGTCGCCGACGCTGGGGCAGCGTGGCTCAGGCAACCAGTCGTCGTCATCGAGGCCATCACCCGAACGCTCGGCTCAGTAGTGCGAGCGGTCGAGCACAACCGAACGCTCGAGCGGGGCCGCATGCGGCCGACGTCGCTGCTCGCTGCCCCGAAGACCTCCATCAACGGCACGATCTCGCCCCAGCGGGTCTACGACGCCGTTACCCTTCCCTTCGCTCGAGTGAAGGCGCTCGGTCATGCCACCGGCGCAACGGTCACCGACGTGGTGCTCGCCGTGACCGCCGGTGCGCTCCGTCGCCTCTTCGACGCAAGAGGGGAGACGGTGCCGAGCGACCTCGTGGCCATGGTCCCGGTGTCCACTCGGCCTGATGAGGAGCTCGGCACCCTCGGGAACCAGATCTCGACGATGCTCGTGAACCTGGCCAGCACCATTGACGATCCGCTCGAGCGGCTCGCGGCGGTGACCTGCAGTGCTGGAGCAGCGCGGGATCAGGATCGCATCCTCGGGAGCCAGGTGGTCACCGACCTCACGCGTCTCGTCCCACCGTTCTTCGCCAACCTCTTGACCCGGGGAGCGCACAACGTGCGGCTCTTCGACCACATCCCCCCGGTCGGCAACGTCTTGGTCTCGAGCGTTCCGGGACCGGACTTCCCCCTCTGGTGTGCGGGCCTTCAGATTGAAGGCATTCTCCCGGTCGGCCCCATCGCGGCGACCATTGGGCTCAACGTGACCGCCATGCGCTACCTCGATGATCTCGCCATTGGACTCTTGGCGTGCCATCGCCTCGTTCCCGATCTCGACGTCTTCTCAGCGGGGATCGTCGAAGCGTTCGAGGAGCTGCTCACCGCAGCCGGCGTCTGACGCGTCCACGTCGGGGCTGACCTCGGCTAGGATGACGGGGCAGTCATGCGGACGTGGCTCAGTGGTAGAGCATCACCTTGCCAAGGTGAGGGTCGCGGGTTCGAATCCCGTCGTCCGCTCCAGTTGGGCTGATCCTGAAGAAGGGTCGGATGTGCGTGGGAGTCCCGAACCGGTCGCCTTGGGTGTCGATGCACGGTACAGCCGATCAGTAGGTTGGCGATTGTGGATCATGAGCACCTCACCCGAGTTGTGGCGCTGTACGAGCGGCGCGGACTCCTCGAGCGGATCGAAGGCGATCCAGTAGCCACTGCGGCTGCGTGGCTGGCGTTCGCACGAGACGATCTCGACGGGGTGGCCACCCTGATCGACGGTGCGTCGTATCGCCTTGGCTACAACGCTGCATACGACACCCTCCGTCATGCCGCGGAAGTCGTTGTCCAACGAGCCGGAGGACGAGTGACCTCAGGCCAGGGTGGACATGAAGCGGTCTTCGCACTCGCCGACGCCCTCGTTGGGTCCGAGGCACCTGGGGTCTTCGCTGGTCTGCGAGCCGGGGTGAGTCGATTGAAGCGCCACAGCCTTGAGTACGTGAGCGACAGCCCGGTTACCGTGAGCGAAGCTGATGCCCGTGAGGTCCTTCAGTGGGCTCGCGATGCGATCGATGCAGCGACAGCGTTCATGGCATCGCCATCAGTTCAGAGAATCTGAAGGAGCGGTCGACTGGCAACGGTTGTTCGAAAGCTGTCGGACGACGTGGCGAGCCAGTCCCCTGGGCGAAACGTCACCTGCACGGGATGGCCGAGATCTGGTGCAACCTCGGCAACCGCTTGATAGACCGCATCTCGGTTGGGTGATCCGAGAACGAGGAGATCGATGTCACCAATTGGCCGAGTGCCCCCCACCTGGAGGAATCGGGCTGCCCAAGAGCCAAAGATGTGCGCGCCGGAGATTCCGGGAATTCCGGTCAGGGCTCCGTGGAGGCGATCGGGTACCCCGAAGGACATCACGAGCAGTTCTCTGAGTGGAGCGAAGAAGCGACTCGCGGGGTTTGCCTTCACCAACCTCGTCCGTCCAACCATGCGTGAGATCACCACACCGGTCGCCTCGGCCCGTTCAACCTCGCGATGGACGGACGGTGCGGGAATCTTGAGTTGACGAGAGAGTTCGGTGAGCGAGCACTCGCGCTCTGGATCATCGAGAATCCAGGCCAAGAGCTGCCCCTGTTGACGTGAACGAAGGATGGGGAGGAGCATGGGGATTGGCTCTCGTTCCACAAAATGAATTATATCATTCGAATTATGGAAGATAATACCGACGCCTTCTCCCTCCTGATGTGTAGGAGTCCATCGGTGTCGGCATCTCCATCGGCCGAGCGGCTCAAACGTGGGGGAGTCCCTAGAGTGCTCTCGTGCCACCCGTTGACCCTGACCTCGTGCCGCTGCTCGATCACCTCGCTTCGAGCCCAGCGCCTCGCCCGGCTGAGGCGCCAATTGCCGACCGTCGAGCGGCACATGTGCTCGCGAGCACCCTCACCGAACTCCCACCTGCTGCGATGTCGTCGGTGCGTGACTGCAGTCTCTCCGGTGCGACTGGACCCCTCGACGCTCGGTACTACGAACCGGTTCACGATGACGGGGAGGCGTTCCTCATCTACTTCCACGGTGGTGGCTTCACCCTCGGGACCCTCGACAGCTACGACGGTCTCGCTCGCCACCTCGCGAGCGTCTGCCATGCTCCGCTCCTGTCGATCGCGTACCGCCTCGCTCCTGAGCACCCGTTCCCCGCGGCCACCGATGATGCGCTGGCTTCGACGCGTGACGCCATCTCCCGCGTGGCCGAATTCGCGAGCACCGGACGAGCGGTGGTCGTCGCCGGGGATTCAGCCGGTGCAACCCTGGCCGCGGTGGTGGCGCAACAGCTCGGCACCGCCGGTGGTCTCGCCGGCCAGGTGCTGCTGTACCCCACGATGGGCCCCCGGCTCACCACGGATTCCGCTGCGGCCTACGCCACCGGGTACGTCCTCGAGGTCGATCACCTCCGCCACCACTACGCCGAGTACCTCGGCGACTGGGCGGACTGGAACGATCCTCGGGTGACCCCCTCGGCAGCGGAGGATCTGTCGGGAGCGCCGCGTGCGCTGATCGTGGCTGCGGAGTTCGATCCGTTGCACGACGAGGCGCTGGCCTACGCCGCCCAGCTCGAAGACGCCGGCGTCGCGGTGACCGCGCTCGACGTCCCGGGCATGGTGCACTCCTTCTACAAGCTCGGTGGTCTCGTCCGCAGTGTTCCGGAACTGCTCGAGACGCTCGGGGCGGCAGTGCGGGACATGGTGGGTGCACGTCCGTGAGGCGCGGCGTGCCGATGGGCGTTCCCGGCACATGGGAGACTGTCCCTCATGCGTGACGCAGAGAACCGCTCCTTGCTCAGTCTCGGTCGAGGGCTCGAGGCAGCGACGCTGGCCTGGAACGTCGCCGGCGTGGTGGTCCTGGCGCTCACCGCGCTCAAGGCGCATTCGGTCGCCCTCGGTGGTTTCGGCCTCGACTCCGCGGTGGAGATCGCGGCATCCATCGTCGTTCTCGCTGAACTCGGCGGGAGCGATGAGCACCGCCAGCGCCGAACCCTCCGGATGATCGGCTGGGCGTTCATCGTCCTCGCGACCTACCTCGCCGGGCAGAGCACGGCGCTCCTCATCCTCGGGATCCACCCGCACCACTCGCCGCTCGGGATCATCTGGACGTCGATGACGGCGGTTGTCATGTTCGCTCTGGCCACGGCCAAGTTCCGGGTTGGGCACGCCATGGGTAGTCAGCTCCTCATGACCGAGAGTCGGGTGACCTTCGTCGACGGCCTCCTCGCCACCTTCGTCGTCCTCGGCCTCGTGGCGAACGCCGGCCTCGGGTGGTGGTGGGCGGATCCTGCATGTGCCTACCTCATCGTGATCTACTCCATTCGAGAATCACTCGAGGCGCTGAAGCTCGGACGAGCCGTGCAGTCTGACGTGGACGTCGGGGCCTGCGGACAGAGCTGCTCGGCGTGCACGAACCTCTGCGAGGTGCCGAACCTCGGAGTGCCCGACGAGATCTAGAGGATGACCGGCTTGCCCGAGGTGGTCTCGAGCGTGGCCGTTCTGCGGTCCCACGACACCGTGAGGCGCAGGTGCTCACCGGCAACGGTGACCTGAGAAGCGAAGGGGTCGACGAGGTCGAGCACCGTGTCCGCCTCCGGTTGGAGCTCGATGAGGCGATCGAGGAGCGCCCACTCCTCCTCGGTGTAGGTGGAGAGGTCATCGGAGACGATGAGGTACGCCCCGGTGCCAAGGATCGAGGTTGCGAGCGCGGTCCGCTCTGCGCTCGTGAGATTGGTCTGGGTCGGTCGCAGCAACAGGCAGTCTGGGTCGTTGAGAAACCACCGCCGGTGCATGGGCGCTCGCAGCACGCTCTGCTCGATGGCGTTGCGCGCCGCGACGGAGCACTCCTTCCAGCCGGGGGCGAACGTGGTCGGCTCCCAGAACGGTGCGACGTCTTCGGAGACCCGCATGGCGTCGACGATGCCAACGGCAGAGAGGAGCGGGGCGCCGCAACCGAGGAGGTAGGCGTGGTCGCCAATGCCGGCCCGAACTGCTTCCAGGCCTCGACGGAGCGCTTGGCCACGGGTCATGGAGCCATCGCCCGAGCGACGTCCAGGAATCCCCGCAGCGAAGCAGAAATCGATCTTGTGGTACTCGAACCCCTGGGCGAGGAGGGCGGCGTAGGTGGCGGTCAGGTGCGCGCAGACGTCGTCGCGGGTGGTGTCGAGGGCGTAGATCTTGCCGCCCCAAACCGGGTGGGTCAGCGCAGTCACCGGTCGACCGTCGTCGTGGGTCACCAGCCACTCAGGGTGCTCGGTGGCCAGCGTTCCTCCCTCAACGGCGAGGAATGGGGCGGTCCAGATACCCGCCACGCCGCCGCCGTCGACGATCGAGGTTGCGAGCTCCTCAACGGGATCGCCGAAGCGCGGCGCCGTTCCCGACCAGACGCCGATGGACGGCTGCCATCCGTCGTCGATTTGGATGAGCCCGAGGCCGTGGGCAGCCGCGAGTTCGGCGTTGGCAGCGACGTCGGCCGCGGTCACGTCGCCGAAGTAGTGGTACCAACTGCACCACCCGGTGGGAGCTCCTCGGTCCACTCGAGCGTCCGAGGCTGCACCCGAGGCGGCGCAGTACTTGGAGTAGTTCTCTCCGGCGGCGCCATCTCGACCCCACAGGTCGTCCAGGACGAATTCGGCCCCTGGGGTGAGCACGAGGCCGTCGAGCAGGGAGCGAACGACGAGGAGGTCGCCATTGACGATGAAGGTGGTGAGGTTGCGCTGCGCGGTGAGCGCACCGAGGACGTAGGCGTCGGTCAAGATGAAGGTGTCGATGACGAGGTGGTGCCCTGGGGCGGTGGGGTCAGCGGCCATCTCGGCGAGCAGCCACCGGGGGGCTTCGGCTCGTTCGGGGCGGACGTCGGAGAACTTGGCTCGACGAACTGTGGACCACGACTGCCAACCGTGCTCGAGCACCTTGGCTGCTGGGGCGTGGAAGGTGATCTCGACGGCGTCGAGGATGATGGCCTCGGTGCCCACGTTGCGGATCGTGGTGGTGAAGCGATGACCATCATCGGCAGCAGCGATGACGATGGTCGGAGCAGCGTTGTGGCGGGTGAACTCCGCGAGCGCCTCGTCGTCGAGGGGGCCAGCACCCTGGTCGCGCCGTGCGTGGATCTCTACCTCTTCGAAGGTCAACATGGTGACCATCGTGCCACTTGGGACGCAGTCGCGAAGCCGTCACGGACGGATCTGCCATGATGCAGCCATGAACGTCCTGTTCGTCACGTTGGACCAATTTCGGGCTGACTGCTTGAGCGCTGCTGGCCACCTCGTGGTCGAGACACCGAACCTCGACGCGTTGGCGGCTCGAGGCGTGCGCTTCGCCCGGCACTTCAGCCAAGCCGCACCGTGCGCACCGGGTCGGGCGTCGCTCTACACCGGCATGTACCAGATGAACCACCGAGTCGTCGGGAACGGCAGCGCACTGAGCGACGGCTTCGACAACATCGCCCGAGCAGGGCAGCGAGCGGGGTACGAGCCCATCCTGTTCGGCTACACCGATCAAGGGATCGACCCCAAGGTGGCCAGTGGTCCAGAGGATCCATGGCTCGATACCTACGAAGGCGTGCTCCCTGGGTTCACGGTCGGCGTGCACCTAGACGAACGGCAGTCCGCGTGGGTGGAGTACCTCCGAGGACTCGGCTACGAGGTCGCCTCGGGACTCGAGGCGCTCGCCAGTGAATCCTCGCGGCCAGCGGAGCTGTCGCTGGCGAGTTTCATGACGACGAAGGCGCTCGAGTGGTTGGAGCAGCAGGACGGAGAGTGGTTCGTCCACTTGAGCTACCTGCGCCCGCACCCGCCCTACGCCGCTGCAGGCGACTACGCCTCGAGGTACGACCCAGCATTGAGCCCGACGCCCCATGGCATTGGCGAAGGGCTCCACCCCCTCCACGCCATCGCCCTCACCCTGCCGGGAATTGCCGCCCCGACCGACCCTCAGGAGATGGCAGCGCTGCAAGCCCAGTACTTCGGCATGATCAGCGAGGTCGATGCGCAGTTCGGCCGGGTCCTCGATGCCCTCGAGCGGCGCGGTGATCTCGACCGCACCATCGTCATCGTGAGTTCGGACCACGGGGAGCAGCTCGGGGACCAGGGACTCCTCGAGAAGCTGGGGTTCTTCGAGTCGAGCTACGCAATTCCCTGCATCGTCGCGGATCCGAGGCGACCGCAGGCGCACGGCACGGTGGTGGAGCACTTCACCGAGAACGTGGACCTGTTCCCGACGCTGCTCGATCTCCTCAGTCTCGAACCGAGCACGCAGGCCGATGGCGAATCCCTGCTCACGTTCCTCAACGGTTCGGTGCCCGAGACGTGGCGCTCCGCAGCGCATTGGGAGTGGGATTGGCGTTACCTCCTCGTCGGAGAGCACCGAGAAGGTGGTCCGATCGATCCAGCGCTCAACGCCTGCAACGTGGCCGTGCTCAGAACTGCGACGCACGCCTACGCCCACTTCGGCGACGGGGACTTCCGGTGCTTCGATTTGGCTGCTGATCCGTCCTGGGCCACGACCACCGACGATCCCGCGGTCGTGCTCAACCTGGCCCAAGAGATGTTGACCTGGCGGTCGACGCACCTTGGTGGCGACTACACCGGCTTCCTCCTCGGTCGAGAGCGACAAGGAAGGTGGCCTCGGGATCTCTTCAGCTCCTAGGGCGCACCGCGAAGCCGACGAGGGTCCGATCGAGGAACTGCTCGAAGTCGTCGTCGGCGGCCTCGATCTTCGAGATTCCAGCGTGGCCGAGTGCGACGTAGCCGTGGATCATCGACCACAGGTGCTGGGCGAGCACGTCGGTGTCGCCGTCCACGATGATCGACGCCTCCTGGCACCGTCGCAAGATGGTGACGAGGGTGGAGAAGGAGCTCACGGTGTCCAAGAGCGCGTCATCTGATGGCGTGAACTCAGGGATGACGTGGCTGAACATCACCTGGTAGACGGCGGGGTGGTGGAGCGCGAACTGCCGGTAGGCGTGACCACCGGCTCGGAGTGCTTCGAGAGGGTCAGCGATGGCGTTCGCTGCCTCCATCGCATCCTGGAGCGCGGCGAACCCTGACCGGAAGAGGGCTTCGACCACGCCACCTTTGTCGCCGAAGTGGTTGTAGACGCTCATCGGTGCCACGCCAGCGACGCTGGCGATCCGTCGAATGGTCAGGGCATCTGGCCCCTGTTCTCCGAGGAGCAGCGCCGCAGCACGGAGAATCTCGTTGGCCACGTCGCCACTAGGGGTGCGGTGGGCTCGGGCTGCATCCATGTGCACAGTGTAGTAGAACGGTGTTCTAGTATATGGAACAGCGTTCTACGAAGGAGCAACGATGACGGCGACGCACGACCATGACCGGCGGTGGACGACACTCGGGGTGCTCTGCCTCTCGGTGTTCTTGGTGGTCGTCGACAACACGATCGTGAACGTCGCCCTGCCGTCGTTCGCTCGGGACCTCCACAGTTCGAACTCCGGCCTGCAGTGGATCGTGGATGGCTACAGCCTCCCGTTCGCGGCGTTGCTCCTCGCCGGGGGAGCCGTGGCCGACCGCCTCGGGCGCAAGCCGGTGATGCAGATCGGCTTAGTCGGGTTCATGGCCACCTCGTTGTGGGCGGCACTGGCCACGTCGACGGGCTCGCTCATCGCAGCTCGAGCCTCCATGGGCGTGGCAGCAGCCTTCATCTTCCCTGCGACCTTGGCCATCTTGACGACGGTGTTCACCGACCCGACGGAGCGAGCCAAGGCCATCGGGATCTGGGGCGCGACCTCGGGAGCATCCGTTGCCGTGGGTCCGATCGTCGGTGGCGCACTGCTCGAGCACTTCTGGTACGGATCGGTGTTCCTCGTCACCGTTCCCATCGCTGCGGTGACGCTCCTCCTCGGCATCTTCCTCGTGCCGAACTCCAAGGCCCACACCGGTCAGCGCTTCGATTGGCCCGGCCTCCTCGTCTCGGCCGCAGGCCTCACCGTCTTGGTGCTGACCATCATCGAAGGTCCGACGTGGGGGTGGGGGTCAGCTCGGACGATCGGTGGATTCGTGCTCGCTGGAGTGGTCCTGAGTCTCTTCTGCTGGATCGAGCTCTCGAGGACCGCACCGCTGCTCGACGTTCGGGTCTTCGCCGTGCCGAGGTTCACCGCTGGAGCCACGTCGGTCGCCGTGGGCTTCTTCTGCCTCTTCGGCTTCATCTTCTTGATCACCGAGTACTTCCAGCTCATCCGGGGCTACTCCACGCTCTCGGCCGGCGTGCACACCCTGCCCTTCGCGGTCGCCACCGGAATCGCCACGCCCATTGGTGCCCTGCTCGCCATCAAGTTCGGTGCCCGGTTCGTGATCAGCGGCGGCCTGGTGCTGTTCGCCGCCGGACTGCTCATCTGCGCGCTCATGCCCGTTGACGCTTCCTACCTCTCGGTGATCGTGCCCTCCATGGTGCTCATGGCCGCCGGACTCGGCTTCGTGACCGCACCGTCGACCGAGGCGGTCATGGGGAGCCTCCGACCCGATCAAGTCGGGGCAGGAGCGGCGGTATCGAACACCACCAGAGAGCTCGGCGGGACGCTGGGTGTCGCCGTCCTCGGGTCGGTCTTCGCCTCCGGATTCGCCGCGAGGGCCATCGCTGCGCTCACGGGATCGGGGATTCCTGCGGTCGCCGCGCACGTGGCCTCGAGGTCAGTTGCCGCATCGCTCGCGGTCGCCGCCCATGCTCCACAGGTACCGGTAGCCATCTCGGGAGTGGAGCACGCCTTCTTGGTGGGTCTCCACTGGGCGTGCTTCAGCGCTGCTGGGGTCGCCGTCCTCGGAGCGCTCGTCGCGGTGACGCTGCTCAGGGGCACCGCATCACATCAGGATGCCTCGTAGCGGATCAGACGGGCGCCGTGTGCGAGAATGACGGAACATTGACCAGGAGGATTGCAATGTCCCGTCCACTCGTGAAGATCGCTGCCGGCCTCGCCGCAGTCGCGCTCCCACTGTCCGCCGTCACGGCGATGGCCGGAGCGGCCAGCCAGAACAAGGGTGCATCCTTGGCGGCGATCACCAAGCAGACCTCGATCGCCAACGAAGTGCCGAGCGCCATCAAGACTGCGGGGAAGTTGACGGTCGCCTCTGACGCGACCTACGCGCCAATGGAGTACCTCGCCTCGGACAACACGACGGTGATCGGCGTCGATGCCGACTTGGCTCGGGCGGTCGGCAAGGTGCTCGGCCTCTCGGTGCAGATCGACAACGTCACCTTCGACGACATCATCCCGAAGCTGCAGTCGAACACCTACGAACTCGGATTCTCCTCGTTCACCGACACCAAGGCTCGTGAGCACTCCGTCAACTTCGTGGACTACTTCTCCGCTGGGGAGTCCTTCTACATCAAGAAGGGTCACAAGGCACTCTCGGGGAGTGGCCTGACCCAGCTATGCGGCCTCACCGTCTCGGTGGAGGCAGGCACCACGGAGGAGTCCGATGCCAACTCCGCAATTGCCGCCTGCGCCAAGATCCACAAGAGTGGCCCGACCGTGCGGTCCTTCGACGACCAGTCGACGGCCAACTTGGCGGTCTCGTCCGGTCAAGCTGACGTTGGCTTCGCCGACCAGCCCATTGCTGGCTACATCGTGGCGACGTCGAACGGCGTGTTCGTGAACTCCGGCAAGCCTTTCGCTGCAGCGCCCTACGGCATTGCCGTGGGCAAGACCTACAGCGGCCTCGACAAGGCCGTCCTCGACGCCATGGAGTACCTCGTCGCCAAGGGCTACTACACCTCGATCCTCAAGTACTGGGGCCAGAGCACCGGTGCGGTGAAGACCATCACGGAGAACAAGGCGATCTTCTAGTCGTCCTCGCAGGTCGGGCGGGCGGAGTACGGTGCATCTCGTGGATGCACCAACTCCGCCCGTTTCGCATTCTGGCGATGCTCGCATCGTGCCGCCAGCCCTCGACGTCGTTCCCGTCCGCCACGTCGGTCGGTGGATCGCGAGTGGCGTACTCCTCATCGTGGTGGCGATGTTCGTCCACACGTTGTTCTCCTCCATTCCTCGAAACGGCAACCCGCACGACTCCCGGTTCGAGTGGAACGTGGTTGGCCACTACCTCTTCCAGTGGTCGATCGTCCACGGAGCGATCGTCACCTTGGAGATCACGGCGATCTCCATGGCGGCCGGCGTCCTCCTCGGCATCGTGCTTGCGGCGATGCGCCTGTCGGCGAATCGCCAACTGCGCTGGGCGAGCTGGTCCTACCTCTGGTTCTTCCGCGGGACGCCGGTCTACGTCCAGCTCATCTTCTGGTCGAACTTGGCCTGGATCTACCCGCGCCTGTCGGTGGGGATCCCCTTCGGGCCGTCGTTCTGGTCGGTGGACACGAACTCCCTCATCACCAACCTGTTCCTCGTCGCCGTGGTCGGCCTCTCGCTCAACGAAGCCGCCTACATGGCCGAAATCGTGCGAGCGGGGATCATCGCCGTCGACCACGGCCAGAGCGAAGCGGCCCAGGCCCTCGGGATGCGTCGGGTGCAGACCCTCGTGCGCATCGTGTTGCCCCAGGCCATGCGGGTCATCGTGCCGCCGACGGGGAACGAGACCATCTCCATGCTCAAGACCACCTCGCTCGTTGGAGCAGCGCTCGGTGGCGGGGGAGAGCTCTACCGTGCCGTGCAGAACATCTACGACCTCAACTACCTCATTCCGCCACTGCTCATCGTCGGTTGCCTCTGGTACTTGGCCATGACGTCGGTGCTGTCGATTGGGCAGTTCTACATCGAGCGCTACTACGGCCGTGGCATTGGCGTCGGACCGGCACCGCTCACGCTGTCGCAGACCATTCGCCGGAGCCTGCGCCGCACGCAGCGTCCGCCGATGCCGGGAGCGCCGTCATGAGTGAACCCATGGTGAAGGCCGAGAACGTCCACAAGTCCTTCGGTCACCTGGAGGTGTTGAAGGGTGTCGACGTAGAGGTGCGAGCGGGCGAGGTCGCCTGTTTGCTCGGACCATCGGGTTCAGGCAAGTCCACCTTCCTGCGATGCATCAACCACTTAGAGAAGATCACCGCCGGACGGCTCTCGGTCGACGGCGAACTCGTCGGCTACGAAGAACGTCGGGGGCGCCTGCACGAGTTGACCGAGCACCGGGTCTGCGCCAAGCGCGCTGAGATCGGCATGGTCTTCCAGCGCTTCAACCTCTTCCCGCACTTGACCGTGCTCGACAACGTGCTCATCGGCCCACGAACGGTGAAGAAGGATCGGTCGTCGGCGACCGTCGATCGGGCCCGAGCCCTGCTCGACCGAGTGGGCTTGGCGGCGAAGGAATCCGCCTACCCCGGCCAGCTCTCTGGTGGCCAACAGCAACGAGTGGCCATCGCTCGAGCCCTCTGCATGGAGCCGAAGCTCATGCTGTTCGACGAGCCGACCTCGGCGCTCGACCCTGAACTCGTCGGCGAGGTCCTCGACGTCATGCGCCAACTCGCCGCTGATGGGATGACGATGGTCGTGGTCACCCATGAGATTGGGTTCGCCCGTGAGGTGGGCGACACCGCCTACTTCATGGATGGGGGCGTCATCCTCGAATCGGGCGATCCACGTCAGGTGCTCGTGCAGCCCACTCACCCGCGCCTGCAGGACTTCTTGTCGAAGGTGCTCTAGGGGTGCCGTGGCCCGCTGACCGTGCATCTGAGGAGCACCTCCCCCTCGCGGGGATCAAGGTGCTCGATTGCTCTCGGGTCCTCGCTGGTCCCTTCGCCAGTCAGATTCTCGGCGACCTCGGTGCTGACGTGATCAAGGTGGAGCAGCGCGACGCCGGCGATCCGGTTCGCCAACTCGGTCCGCCCTTCGTCGGTGATTCCGCCGCCTACTTCTTGGCCACCAACCGCAATCGACGGTCCATGGTCGCTGACTTCACGAGCGACGCAGATCGATCGGTGATCGCCGAACTGGCCGGCGAGGCCGATGTCCTCATCGAGAACTTCCTGCCCCACCAAGCAGCAGCCTTCGGGTTCGACGAGCTGCGGGCAGGTCTGCCCGACCTCGTGTGGATCTCGGTGCGACCGGCTCGGACCGGTGGGCCGCTCGCCAGCCAGCCAGCCTTCGACCTCTTGGCGCAGGCGAGGTCGGGCATCATGGCGGTGACGGGCAACGTGGGTGGATCGCCGACCAAGGTTGGTGCGCCAATCGCTGATGTCCTCGCTGGGCTCTACGCAGCGGTGGCGGCGCTCGCAGGTCTCCAAGCGAAGCAGAAGGGCGGCGCTGGTCTCCACGCTGAGGTGCCCCTCCTCGAGTCAGCGATCACCGGTCTCGTCAACCAGGCGCAGAACGTCCTCGTGACCGGCAGCGAGCCACAGCGACTCGGGAACGACCACCCGTCGATCGCCCCCTACGGCCCCGTCGCCTGCAGCGACGGACCCCTGCTCCTCGCCGTCGGCACGGAACGGCAGTACCGAGCCCTGCTCGAGGTGCTCGATGATGCGACGCTGCGCAACGATCCTCGGTTCTCGACCAACGGCGATCGGGTGGACCACCGAGATGTGCTGGCGCAGGTACTCGACGGCATCTTCACGTCGGCAACCCGGGAGGAGTGGATGGAGCTCCTCGGCCGAGCGGGGATCCCCTCGGCACCGATCAACACCGTGGGAGAGGCGCTCGCTGACCCCCAGGTCCGCGACCATGGCCTGATCCTCGACGCCACCTACGACGGCCACCCCGTCCGCATCGTCGGTTCGCCCATCACGATCAACGGCGCCGTCCTCCCACTCCGCAGGATGCCGCCGTCCCTCGGGGCTGATGATGCCGCCATTCGCAGAGGGATTGAGGCATGAGTCGACGACCGCCGATCGAACACCTCGTCGACGCCGGTGACGTCACCGCCGTTGCCGCCCTCGTCGACGGGGTGCTCACGAGTGGAGGATGGGTGAACCTGACTCCCGGTCGCGGCGAGGATCTGGCACAGTTCGTGCCCGGGAAGGGCATCTTCTCCCTGCTCGCTGGTGCCCCGGCCAAGCCGTTCGCTGAGGTGAGCATCGTGCCCGGCAAGGTGCTCCAGGTCGGCGTGCAGCACGGCCTCGGCCGTCTCGGCCTCGTCGGTCTCACCGAACGCGGATGCCCTCTTCCTGAGGGTTGGCGTCTCCTCCAGGACCACGCTCGCCGAGGCCTCATCGTCGCCCCGATACTCGATGCTCCTGGCATCGCACAGTGGGTCGTGGACGTGCTCCGTGGCCTCTCGGCAATCCCCGAGCAAGCCACGTGGAGCGCAATGGTCTTCAGCTCGTCGGAGCGTCCTTCGTGAAGGGCTGACCGTCGAGGCGATCGATGGTGGCGAACGTCTCGACGGGCTGTCGCCGGAGCTTCGTCGGTTGGTGCTCGGGGTAGCCGAGGGCGATGAGACCGGCGATGGCGTGGTGGTCCTCCATGCCGATGAGCGGTCGAACGTCGTCTTCAACCCGAGCGAGCATGGTCGTGAGCACCCCGCCGAGGCCGTGGGCTCGAGCGGCGAGGAGGAGCGACCAGGCGAACGGGTAGATCGACCCTCCGCCGACGAGGGTGTATCGGTCGAGGTCGCGGTCGGTCGTGGCGAGGCACCGGAGGTCGGCGACCAGCATGAGGAGCACTGGAGCGCTGTCTAAGTGCTCGGCGAATCCTCCAGGTCCAGCGCTCATCGCCGCCGCCAGCGCGGGTGCCTCGGCGATGGCAGCCGCCTCTGCGGCGCGATTCGTGATGGGCGCGAACGCCGTGAGACCAGCGGCTCCCATCGACAGGTACTCGTACCAGGGGCCGAGGTAGAGGTCTCGCAGTTGGGTGCGCAGCTCGGGGTCCTCCACGACGACCACGCGCCAACCTTGGCGATTCCCACCGTTGGGGGCGAACCGGGCGGTCTCGAGGAGGTCGTACACCGTCGAGCGGTCGACCGGCTGGTCGGTGAAGGCGCGCACGGCGCCCGTGCTTCGAAGTCCGTCGAGCAGTTCCATGGTCGTACCCTACGGGTGCGCTCGTTGTGGCAGGCTCACATCTGGGGGAGGGGATCATGGAGAAGTTGATCTACGTGTGCTGGTTGCCGGAAGGCACTACACCCGAAGCTGTTGGTGCAACCTTCCGGGGGGTGGTGGCACCTGCGCTCATCGACCACGGGGTCCACGGCCTCGAGTTGCACTTGGACGACGAGTTCGCCGATACCCGGGCGCCGGTACCGCAGCCGGCCGATGAGCGACTGCCGCACGCCGTGGTGTCGGTGTGGATCGATGCCTACGACTTTCGGGCCCCGGTTGAGGCGGTGATCGCAGCGGCCTGCGAGCGATTCGCCGGCTACCAAGTGGTGGAGTCGCTCTACGGCGACTACGGTCGCAACCCCCACTCGGCGCCGAGGGACTGGGTCGATGGCCAGCGTTCGCCGGGCATCGTGACCATGGCGCTGTTCCCGAAGAAGCCTGACATGGAGATCGAGTCGTTCTGGTCCTTCTGGCACGGGTACCAGAGCCCGATGTCCGAAGCCATCCAGCCCCGGTGCCGCTACGTCCGGAACCTCGTCGTCCGCCCCTTCACCACCGGTGCACCAGATCTCCAGGGCATCGTGGCCGAGGCGTGGCCGTCGAAAGAGCACGTGGAGGATCCCATGCTGTTCTTCGAAGCCCACGGCGACAGGGAGGTGCTCATGGCCAACATCACGACCATGATCGAGCACGGCAATGCGTTCATGGACATGGAGCGACTCCGTAGCGTGACCATGAGCGAGTGGATCATGAAGACCCTCGGGGGGAACTGATGCTGAGTCCAGGAGAACTGCGCGCCGCGCACGATCGATTCGTCGCCGTCGCTGGTGAGTGCGCCCGCACCCAGCAGTGGCGGCCGTGGGCGGACCTGTTCAGCGAAGACGCCACCTACGACGAGCACGTCTTCGGGCACTTCGAAGGTCCTGAGGAGATCTACAACTGGATCCAGCCGCTCATGTCGAGCTTCCCGAACTCAGAGATGCGCGCCTTCCCCCATGAGTGGTGCGTCTTCGACGACGAGCGGAACTGGTCGATCTGCTGGATTCAGAATCGATTCAACGACCCCGGTGACGGGGTGGTCTACCAAGCACCCAACGTGACGGTGCTCCACTTCGGCCCCGACGGCAAGGTCACCCACGAAGAGGACGTCTACAACCCGATGACGTTCGCCCCGGTGGTCACCGCCTTCATGGAGGCCCACGCTGCCCACCACGGAACAGGAGCGGCCGGCGATGCCTGAGATCACCCTGCTGACGACCGAGACCCACGTCGTGACGGGAACCATCACCGAATCCGGCGCCACGATGGCCCTCGCTGACCTGGAGCGGACCACGGGGTTCGTGCTCAAAGACGTTGGGCTCTGCAGTGGCCCGACCTGCATTCCGTTGATGGGGCGAACGGTCGCGACGGATGGAGTCGTCGATCTCGGAGTACTGGCCGAGGTGCTCGGTCGGACGCTCGTCATCGACGCCGATGCGCAGATGGTGGCGATGAGCGACGACGCGCAGTTGCGGTCCCTGGTGCTCAACGACAAGGTGGCGCCTGAGGTCGTCCTCCCCGACCTCGACGGCACACCCCACGCGCTCTCGGCGTCTCGTGGCAAGAAGACCCTCCTCGTGACCTTCGCCACGTGGTGCGGGTGTCGCTACGACCTACCGGGCTGGCAGGCACTCCTCGATGAACTCGGCACGGACAACCTCGCCATCTACGCCGTCGCCATCGATGAGTTCCCCGAGAAGGTTCGCAAGTTCACCGATGGGTACGAGGGGCCGGTGATGATCGACCGCCACCACGTCCTGTCCGAGGTCTACGCGATGAGCAACGTGCCGACGGTCGTGTGGATCGACGAAGAGGGCACCATTGCGCTCCCGAACTCCTTGGCCTTCGGCACCGACACCTTCGCGGACTTCACCGGAGTCTCCTCGGGTCCGCACTTGGACGCTGTCCGAGCCTGGGTGCGTACCGGGGCGATCCCGGAGGTTGCCAGCGAAGCGGTCGCCGACCTGTCGCCCGACGAAATTCGAGCACGGCTCCACTTCCGCATCGGTGCCGAGCTCGCCCGAAGGGGAGCAGCGGAGGCAGCGAGAGCGCACTTCGATGTGGCGTCAGCCTTGGCGCCCTACGACTGGACGGTTCGCCGTGCGGCGATGCCGCTGTCCGGCCGCGATCCCTTCGGTCAGGAGTTCCTCGACCTCTACGACCAGTGGCAGAAGGACGGCGCCCCCTACCACGGGGTCACCGCACTCTGAGCTCCTCCTACGCGTCTCGCCGAACGGCGAAGGAGATCCCGGCACCGACGAGGACGACTGCATAGAGCGCCATGGCGATCACGCCGTGCCACATCGACATCGACGTGGCCGACACCACTGGCTTCGACACCACGACGGTCTGCTGGATCTCCAAGGGCAGGAACTTCTGGAGGTGGTCCTTGAAGGTGGTCGGCAGCAGCGCCACGATGAGGAACAGCGGGAACAGCACGCCCACGAACGCCGAGATCGCCCCGGCGGTGTGACGGATGAGGATCCCGAGCCCCAAGGTCACGAGCGCCAAGGTCGTGAGGTAGCAGTCGGTGGCGATCAGTCCGGCGAGGACACCGTGGCTCCCGAGACTGACCGTTGGTGGCTTGCCGATGTGGGTGGCCGGGAACTGCCCAATCAGCGTCGCAGCGTGGCCGGTGGACAAGATGGCCTGACCGAGGAAGAAGGCGATGAGCTCGGCGACCGCAGCGGTGACGAAGATCACGGTGCCGAGCACGATGGCCTTTGCCAGCATGACCGTCGAGCGGTGGGGGATGGCGGCGAAGGATGCCCGGATCGAGCCGGTGGAATACTCCGCGCTCACCACCATGACGCCGAGGACGCCAATGGCGAGCGATCCCATGGTGACGCCGGCCAAGCTGGCGGTCAGTGGGTCGAAGCCGAAGACGTCTTCGGGGTGCTTGCCCCACTGGTTGACGGTGACGGCGCAGAACAACGCGGAGAAGCCCACCATGATGATCGTGAAGATGGCGAGGCACCAGACCGAACTGCGGACCGTCCGGAACTTCATCCACTCCGCCTTGATGGCATCGAAGAGGGAGTACGAGCCAGCGGGAATCGTTCGGGCCGATGGTGCCGGGGGTGGTGGCAGCAGGTTGGTGGTCATCGTGCGTCCTCAATCTGTCCGTGGTACTCGACGTCGTCACGGGTGAGTTCCATGAAGGCCTCCTCGAGGGAGGCGACCATGGGGCTCAGTTCGTGCAGGGTGATGTTGCTCGCGGAGCACAGTTCGCCGATTCGGTCGCTCACGACGTCGTAGACGATGAGGCCGTGCTCGTCCGCCTCAGTCTGGAGGCCTGCTCCAGAGAGGGCGTCCATCAAGCGGTCGACCTCAGGAGTACGCACGCGGACGCGCTGCCGTGAGTTCGTCGAGATGAACTCGTCCACGCTCATGGCGGCCTTCAGGCGCCCTTGACCGATGACGATGAGGTGATCGGCGGTGAGCGCCATCTCGGCCATGAGGTGGCTGGAGACGAAGACGGTCCGACCCTCGGCCGCCAAGGATCGGAGGAAGGTGCGCACCCACACGATGCCTTCGGGATCGAGGCCGTTCACCGGTTCGTCGAAGAGCAGCACTTCGGGATCCCCGAGCATGGCAGCGGCGATGCCCAGTCGCTGGCCCATGCCGAGCGAGAACCCACCAGTTCGCTTCTTTGCGGTTTCCTCGAGGCCGACCAAGCGGAGGACCTCGTTCACGCGAGAGGTTGGGATTCGGTTGGCGACCGCCAAGGTGCGCAGGTGGTTGTAGGCGGTGCGGCCAGGGTGGATCGAACGAGCTTCGAGCAACGCTCCAACCTCTCGGAGCGGCCAGCGAGCGTCTCGGTAGGCCTTGCCACCAATGGTGGCGGTGCCCGAGGTGGGGTGGTCGAGGCCCAAGATCATCCGCATGGTCGTGGACTTTCCCGAACCATTCGGCCCGAGGAATCCCGTCACGCTGCCACGAGCGACGCTGAAGGAGAGGTCGTTGACCGCCACCTTGGTGCCGTAGCGCTTCGTGAGGTTGGTCACGTCAATCACGGCACCCTCAACTTTCCCCAATGACGGTAGGGCAAATCCCCACGAATCACTTGAATCTTCATCCTATCGGCGTACGGTGAGGAACAGGTAAGGCGGCATCGTCGCCGCCGAGGAGGAGGAGCGCAATGCATGGAGTTGCCACTGCACCGTTTCGGTTGGATGCCCTCGTCAACTTGAACCACCCCAACCACTTCATCGAGTGGGGATGGCTCTCGATCTCCCGATCGAACGCCATCGTGATTGGCCTCATGGTGGTGACGTTCATCGCAGCGGTTGCCGTTCCGTTCCCTGGACAAGGCGACGCCGATGGAGAGGAGGCGCAGTGACGAGCACCCCGAATGCAACGAACTGGACCGGGGCGCTCCGTCGCGGTGCCGAGCGGGCACTGCCGCCCGAGAAGTTGCTCCCTGAGACCCAGCCGTCCTACGTCGCCTCGTGGATCTACGTCTTCGGTGCGCTCACCATGGCAGCGCTCGGCATCATCATCGCCACCGGCGCCGTCCTCGCCATCATGGGACCGACCTGGTGGCACCACTCGAGCACGGGTCACTTCATCAACTCCATGCACCTGTGGTCCGTGGAGTTGTTCTTCGCGTTCATGGTGGTCCACCTCTGGGGCAAGTTCTTCATGGCGGCGTGGCGAGGCAACCGCGTCTTGACCTGGGTGAGCGGCGTCGTGACCTTCGTCATCTCGATCGCCACCGCGTTCACCGGGTACCTCTCGCAGACCAACTACGACTCGCAGTGGATTGCCACCCAAGCCAAAGACGGCATCAACGCCACTGGCGGTGGAGCGCTCTTCAACGTCCTCAACTTCGGGCAGATGCTCATGTGGCACATCACCTTGCTGCCGCTCGGTGTTGGCATCCTCGTGGTGCTCCACGTGCTCCTCGTTCGACACAAGGGCGTCGTTCCTCCATTCGCCGAGACGAAGGGTGGCGCCAAGTGACCAAGGCTCCGAAGCGATTCAACCCCGACCGCGACGTCGCCCCGTGGACCGGGCCCATGCGCCGCTACGACATCGCCAAGGAGGTCGCGATCTGCTTCCTCGTCGTGGCGGTGCTCACGGTGGGGCTCGCCGTGGTGTTCTCCTCGCCAGATGACCAGGCCGTGACCCTCCAGCAGTGGGCGCGGGAGACTCCGGTCGACTTCGCCACCACCGCAATTGCCGAACTCGATGGCACCTCCGGGACCGCCGGGTACGGCGGCCCCTACAACACCGCCAGTCCGGGCCAATCCATTCTCGGCGTCTCCCCGTCGAAGATCATCGGCGTCCACATCCCCGTCGATGCAGCCAAGGACTTCGTCCTCTCGCCGGTTGCGGCATTGCCGGACCATCCAGCGGTGGGGCAGGCGCTGCGGACCTACGGCGCTGCGACGCCATCGCAACGAGCGGCGTGGGACGCCGCCTACGAGACGGCGATCGCCAACCCGGCAGCGACGTATCGCGAGGGCGAGCTCGTGGTGCCGTCGGGGAACTACGGACCAGTCGGGGTGATCATCGACGCGCTCACCCAGATGGCGCGTTCCGGTGCGCTCGACACGACCATGCTCACCGAGCAGCGGTTCTTCTCCACCGACTTCACGAAGCCCCTGCTGTTCATGAGCGATGGGAACTACCTCGCGAACAAGGCAGCGATCGATCACCTCCAAGGCGACCAATGGGGGATGATGAACGAGACGGGTAGCTGGCCAGGTCAAGCGTGGCTCTGGCTCTACACCATGTGGTACCAGGTTCCTGGCCTGTCGACTTCACCGAACGCCGACCTGCAGGTGTGGGCGATCATGGTCGTGCTGACGCTGATTCTGGCCTGCATCCCCATCATTCCGGGCCTTCGATCAATCCCGAGGTGGACGCGGGTCTACCGGCTCATTTGGCGATCGCACTACGCAGCGCAGCGCTAGGTCCTCCGCCTCCCTCCGGCGCCATCTCTAGTTTCGACGCGGGCGGTGCGTGCTGGAGCACCGCCGCCAGATCAGTACTCACGGCGGAGTGTGCCGCGGATTCACCGAAGAGGTCACGCCGTAGAGTGGATGCACGGGAGGTCGTGACATGTTTGGACTGCACAAGAAGACCGAGATGGTGACTGAAGCCGAAGCGATGCCGGGTCGGACCGAGCCGATTGTTCCGACTCGCCCACACCTCGTGCTGGGCACGTCGATGACCCCACCGTTCGCTGATGGCCTCGAGGTGAGCTACGTCGCCATGGGCTGCTTCTGGGGTGCCGAGCGTGCCTTCTGGACGCTGCCGGGTGTCGTCACGACTGCCGTCGGCTACGCCGGTGGATTCACCGAGAACCCCACCTACGAGGATGTCTGCTCAGGCCGGACTGGTCATGCTGAAGTGGTGCTCGTCGTCAGCGACCCCTCGGTGATCTCCTACGCCACGCTGCTCTCGACGTTCTTCGAGAGCCACGACCCAACCCAAGGCATGCGTCAGGGCAACGACGTTGGAACCCAGTACCGCTCGGCGATCTACACGACGAGCGATGCACAGTTGGCCATGGCCACCAAGGCCGCTGCTGCGTTCAACGATCGCCTGAGCGCCGCCGGACTCGGTCAGGTGACGACGGAGATCGCTGCGGCGGGCACCTTCTACTACGCCGAGGACTACCACCAGCAGTACCTCGCTGCGAACCCCAACGGGTACTGCGGTCTCGGCGGGACCGGCGTCAGCTGCCCGGTCGGCGTCTTCGCCGAGTAGCTCAGACGAAGCGGTAGATCGCCTGGAGGCGAGCCTCAGCGTCGACGACCATGCTCCGCACGAGGTCGCCAGCGGGAACGAGTTCGTCGATGGCGCCGACGGCCTGGCCCGCGGGGTAACCCTCACGGTCGGGGTCGACACCGTCGGTCTCGGGACCACCACCGAGGTGGAACGTGCCGTTGCCGAAGGAGATCCCGAGTTGCTCGGGGAAGGGTCGGAGCTCCTCCGGGTGCGCCTCGAAGTGCGCCGTCGTGGCGTTCTTGAGCACTCGCATGGTCTTGCCGGAGAAGGCTCGAGAGATCGCCGTACCGTCTTCGGCGGTGGCGAGGATGCGCTCTTTGAAGTGGGGGAGTCCGCGGGCTTCGGGGGTGGCGATGAAGCGGGTGCCGACCCACACGCCATCGGCTCCGAGGGCGAGTGCCGCTCCGAGGCCACGGCCGTCGAAGATGCCGCCCGCAGCCACCACGGGGACTTGGCCGTTCACCACGTCGACCACCATGGGCACGAGGGGCATGGTGGCAACGGTTCCCGTGTGGCCACCAGCTTCAGTGCCTTGGACGATGATGACGTCGCATCCTGCGTCGAGGGCCCGGCGTGCGTGGTCGACCTTTCCGCACATCGATCCCACGAGCACGTCGTTGGCGTGGCAGAGGTCGACCACTTCAGCCGGGACGCCGAGGCCGGCGACGAACATCTTCGCTCCGCCTTCAATTAGGAGCTCGGTTTGGTGGACCAAGCTGCCCGGCATGGCCGTCAACAGGTCCACACCGAAGGGCTTCGTGGTGAGGGCTCGAGTGGCAGCGATTTCACTGACCATGGTCTCCACCGACATCGTCGATGCGCCGAGGCATCCGTACCCACCGGCCTCACTGACCGCAGCGGCGAGGGCTGCGTAGCTCACGCCACCCATACCGGCCAGCATGATGGGGTGCTCGCAGCCGAGCGTTTCAGTCAAGAGCGTCTTCATGGTGGATCCTCCTCGGGGTGTTCCGAAGGCTAGTGAAGGTTCGCCGTCCCTGACGGCGATGCCCCACGAGGGCGAACCGTGAGGATCGAGAGGCCGACCACGAGGTCGATGAGCGAGCCGATCAGCAGTCCAACTCTGGTTGCGGTGACGAGGCCCGGATCGGCGCCGAATTGGACGTCAGCGAAGAGCAGCGGCACGGTGAACCCCACGCCGCAGAGCACCGATGCCCCGACGAGGTGGCGGAGGTGGATGGCGGGGAGTAGCCGTCCGAGTCCCAATTTGACGGTGAGCGCAACTGCTCCCGTGATGCCGACGACCTTGCCGATGGTCCGAGCGACCACGATCGCGACCACGACGACTGCGACCCGATGGCCCGCCAAGGTGGCGCTCGTGAAGGTCACACCGGTGTTGGCCAGGACGAAGAGGGGGAGGACGACCGTGTTGGCGATGGCGGCGGTCGGAACCTCGAGGCGTTCTGCAGTGGCCACCATCTGTGGGTCATCTGCGGTCGGGACGAGGACGCCGCAGAGTACCCCGGCCAAGATGGGTTCTATCCCCGCGATGGCCATGGAGAGCCAGAGGGCACCGGTCATGACGACGTACGGCCACCGAGCCGTGACTGAGCGACGCAACGCCACGATCACACCGAGGAGACCCACGCTCACTGCGGCTGCGGTGATCTTGATGGTGCTCGACGCCGTGAGCCCGAGGACGATGACCGCGAAGATGTCGTCGGCAACCGCCAAGGCCAGCACGAACGCCCGCAACTCGCGGGGGATTCGTGCGCCGAGAACCTGGAGTCCAGCGAGGGCGAAGGCGATATCGGTGGCCATGGGAATACCCCAGCCACTGAGGAGGTGGTCGCCACCGTTGAAGGCGCCAACGGTGGCGGTGAAGGCGAGCGCAGCCCCCACCATGCCACCGAGCGCAGCGATGACCGGGAGGAGCGCTGCGTCGCGGCTCTGCAGACTGCCGTGTCGGCGTTCGAAGCCGATCTCCAAGCCCACCCCGAGGAAGAAGATCACCATGATTCCGTTGTTGATCCACTCCTGCACCGTGTGGAGCGGGGTGATCGTGGACACCGGGAACTCGAGGTGGAGGTGCATGACGGCGTGGTACGTCGAGGGCGAGAGGTTGGCCCACGCCATGGCCGCCACCAGTGCTCCGAGGAGGAGGACACCGGTGATCGACGAGGGAACCTCGGGAGATTGCAGTTCCTCGGATGGGTGCACGGTTCAAGTATTGCCCGGAGCACTACCGTCACGGTGAGGGGTGCACGGTCGGTCGGGCGGTACTTCTAAACTAAAACTGTTGTGAAACAGAAGAAATCGGTAGCAGCAGACCAATTCGCACGGTCCTTCCTCCTCGACTCCTTCCGCATTCGCGGGGTCGAGCGCAAGGAGACGCCCCCTGCTGGACTGGTCGCTGCACTGAAGGCGAACGACCACCTCGCCCCGCGCCACCTCGTCGCCTTCGCGATCATCGCCATGCTGGGTGAGACGACGGTGTCGGAACTCGCCGAGCAAGAGGGCATCGCTGTATCGACCGCGTCGCTCCTCGTCACCCAACTCGTCGACGCCGGCGTGGTCGAACGTCGCGAAGATCCCGCTGATCGGCGGCGATCGGTGGTGTCGGTGCGAGAGGGTCTGCGCGCCGAGAGCGAAGCCCTCCTCGAGACACGGCTCGCACCACTGCGCCGAGTCTTCGAGCGTTTCCCCAAGGAGCACATGGATCTCGTCCTCGAGATCTTCCACGCGCTCACCGAAGAAGTCGTCCAGGCAGTACGCAGTGAAGCCACACCGATCCACGTTGAGGAGCCCCAGAATGGTTAGTCGTTTCTACGAAGCACTCGGTCGCATCGTCGTGAAGTGGCGGTGGGTGGTCGTGGCGGTGTGGTTCATCGCCGTTGCCGTGGCGTCGCAGCTTCCCCAAATGGCGACCGAGTCCTCGGCCCAGTCGAGTTCCTTCCTCCCTGCCTCGGCCCCGAGCGAGCAGGCAGCGGCCATGCTCGCCCCGCTGCTCGGCAACACCAACACCTCCCAACTCGAAGCGGTCGCCTCTTCTTCGACCGGACCGTTCTCCTCGAACGACCTCCAGGAGGTGAACGCCGTTCTGGCCAAGGTGGCGACCGTGCCGCACATCACGGGCGCCAAGGTCGTGGCCGTTGCGCCATCGCGCACCGCTGCCCAGATCGTGGTGACGACGAATCTGCCGTTCTTCCAGCAATCAGAACTGGCCACGACGTTCACCGCGTTCAAGGCTGCGCTCGTTGCCACGCCGCTCCGTCACGGGTTGGCGGTCTACCCCTCAGGCCAAACTGCCGACAACTTGGAGGGCGGGGGCAAGACCAAGTCGCAAAACGGTACCATTGAGCTGTTCTCGCTGGTGTTCATCTTGGCCCTGCTGTTCCTCATCTTCCGGTCGCTGCTCGCGCCGATCCTGATCGTGATCCCCGCGGTGCTCAGTTCGCAGATCGCTGGCGGCATCATCGGTGAACTCGGAGCGCATGGGCTCAAGATCTCTGCCATCGCCGTCTTCTTGTTGACCGTCCTCGTGCTCGGCGCTGGCGTGGACTACGGCCTCTTCCTGGTGTTCCGAGTTCGAGAGGAAGTCGAGAAGGGTGCGGCGAACCGACCAGCGGTCGTTGAAGCCGTCCACAAGGTCGGAGAGTCGATCACGGCATCAGCCGGAACGGTCATCGTGGCCCTGATCACCGTGCTGTCGGCGACGTTCGGGATCTACCACGACCTCGCGATTCCTCTCGCTATCGGTATTGGCGTCATGCTCCTTGCTGGACTCACGCTGCAGCCAGCGCTCGTGGCCATCTTCGGTCGGGCCGCGTTCTGGCCGACCAAGCTCGTGGCCAAAAACCACGTCGACGGCGTGTGGGGGCGGACCGCTGGCCGACTGCTCAAGCGCCCCCTCGTCACCCTGGTTGCCGGCGTGCTGGTCCTCGGCGTGCTGGCGGCGTTCGTCGTCGCCGACAAGCCGTCGGGCTTCGGCGGCTCGACGAGTGCGCCCGCTGGGACAGCGACCGCTACCGGCGACCGCATCGTCGCCACCGAGTTCCCGAAGACCTCCGGCGCGTCGACGTCGGTGGTCTACGAACTGCCCACCTCAGTGTGGGATCAGCCTGCTCTGGCGGCAACCCTCGAGTCCAAGCTCCTCGCCACTGGTCAGTTCGCCCACGTGAGCGGCCCCTTCGACGCCACCGGTGAGCCTGTCAGCCCTTCAGTCATCGCGTCGTTCCGTAGCGCCTGTGGACCAGCCAAGGACCTCACGGTTGAGACGGCAGCGGCGCATTCACCAGCGTGCGCAGCGCTCATCGCAGAGAACCACGCTGGCTTCGCCGCCTACTTCGCCAGCGCTCGGTTCTTGAGCGCCGATGGACACCTCATCGCGTTCTCGGTGACCCTGACTGCTGGGGATGGTCTGTCGACCTCCGCGCTCAACGCCGTGCCCGCTGTTCGAGCCGCAGTGACCGCTGTCGGGCACGACGTCAGCGCGACGAAGAGCGGAGTCTACGGATTCGCAGCGATTCTGAACGACGTCTCCACGTTGTCGAATAACGACCTGCACACGATGGTGCCGTTGGCGGCACTGGCCATTGGGCTGATCCTGGCGCTGGTGCTGCGGAGCCTCATCGCACCGCTCTACCTCATCGCCTCGGTGGTGCTCAGCTACCTCGCCTCACTCGGCTTCGCGGTGATCGTCTTCATGGAGATCGGCGGGCAGTCGGGACTCATCTACTTCTTGCCCTTCATGCTCTTCCTCTTCCTCTTGGCGCTGGGCGAGGACTACAACATCTTGGTGATGACCCGCATCCGAGAGGAGGCGAAGACCTTGCCGCTCAAGCAGGCGGTGATCCGAGCGATCGGCACGACGGGCACCACGGTCACCTCGGCAGGACTCGTGCTCGCGGGCACCTTCGTTGTGTTCGGCATCGTCATCGGGGCCTCCGGAGGAAGTGGGAGCTCCGCGTTCAACGCCGTGGCCTACGGCCTCGCTGCGGGGATCTTGATGGACACCTTCGTGGTACGCACCGTGCTCGTGCCGTCGGTCGTGGTGCTGCTCGGCCGGTGGAACTGGTGGCCGTCGAAGGTCGCAGCCTCCACCCTCGTTCACGCAGAGGTGGTTGAAGGAGTCAACCACTGATGGCGGCGCCGACGCTCACCTCGTCGACGCTGACCCAGCGGCAGATCTGGCTGGTCTACAGCGGACTCATCTGTGGGATGTTCCTGGCATCCCTCGACCAGACGATCGTCTCCACCGCGCTCCCCACCATCGTCGGTGACCTCGGTGGCGCAACGCACATCACCTGGATCGTCACGGCCTACCTCCTCACCTCGACGATCTCCACCCCGTTGTGGGGAAAGTTCGGTGACCTCTACGGTCGGAAGTTCTTCTTCCAACTCGCCATCGTCATCTTCATAGTCGGCAGCGTGGTCTCGGCGGTCGCCGGGTCGATGAGCGTCCTGATCGCCGCTCGCGGCCTCCAGGGCATGGGCGCTGGGGGACTCCTCGTCGGCGCACAGGCGATCATCGGGGACATCGTGGCGCCAAAGGATCGTGGGCGGTACGTCGGGGCGTTCGGCGCGATGTTCGGCGTCGCAACCGTTGGTGGGCCGCTCCTCGGTGGGTACTTGACCGATGGTCCTGGGTGGCAGTGGATCTTCTGGATCAACCTCCCCATTGGCTTGATCGCCCTCGCGGTGACCGCCTTCGTCCTCCCCAACTTCCGCCGTCGGGTGGAGCACGTCGTCGACTACCTCGGCATCTCGTTGCTCGCGATTGGGGTTGGCTCGCTCGTGATCTACGCCTCGCTCGGTGGGGTGACCTTCCCGTGGGGATCTGCGCAGGCCTGGGCGTTCCTCTTCGTCGGCGTCGTCGGGTCGGTGGGATTCGTGGTAGCGGAGCACCGAGCCGTCGAACCCGTGCTCCCCATGCGCCTCTTCCACAACAAGACCTTCTCGATGATCGCCATCTTGGGCTTTCTCGTTGGATTCGCGATGTTCGGCGCGTTGACCTTCTTCCCGGTCTTCCTCCAAGACGTGCAAGGGGTCTCGACCACGGCGTCGGGGCTCCACCTGTTGCCGATGATGGTGGGGATGTTCTCGACCTCGATCTTGTCGGGGCAGCTCATCGCTCGCGGGTCGTCGTACCACAAGTACCCGATCATCGGCACTGCGCTCATGGTGGTGGGGCTCATCTGCTTCCACTTCGTGACGGTGTCGACGAGCGCCATCACCTTGTCGATCTGGATGTTCATCTTCGGTGTCGGCATGGGTTGCGTCATGCAGGTCCTCGTCATCGCCGTCCAGAACGCGGTCGCCTACAGCGATCTGGGGGTCGCCACCTCAGGATCGACCTTCTTCCGATCCATCGGCGGCACGTTCGGTGCAGCAGTGTTCGGGGCCATCTACGAGAACGTCTACCCCGGCCACTTGGAAGCCGCCCTCCACGGTGCCCCTATTCCTCCGGGATTCAACCCAGCGGTGCTCACGCCGAAGCTCATCGCCGAGCTCCCCGACGAGGTCCGGGCCGCGGTGGCGCAGGCCACGGCCCACTCGACGGCGACGGTGTTCACCTGGACGATCCCCATCGCCATCATCGCGTTCGGCATCAGCTGGTTCGTGCCGAGGGGCGAACTCTCGGACCGAGTCCGCAGCATCGACCAGCACGACCTCGAGATCTTGGATCTGGCGCCCGGCGACTTCTAGTTGGGCGTGCTGAAGCGCTCCTGGAGGGTTCGCTTCACGATCTTGCCGGTGCCGGCCCGAGGCATCTCCGAGACGACTTCGACCTGCTCTGGGATCTTCTGCATCATGAGGCCCACTGCCTTGCAGAAGTCCACGACCTCCTCCAAGGTGAGGTCGCTGGCCGATGCGCTCAGCTGCACCACCGCGCAGACGCGCTCGCCCCGCTCGCGATCGGGGAGGCCAACGACGGCCACCTCAGCGACGCTCGGGTGGGTGTAGAGGAGGTCTTCGATCTCTCGAGCCGAGATGTTCTCGCCCTTGCGGACGATGATGTCCTTCAGCCGTCCCGTCAAGGTCAGGTGGCCATCGGCTCGCAGGCGACCGAGGTCACCAGTCCTGAAGTAGCCCTGGTCGTCGAAGGCTTCGGCGTTGAGCGATGGATCGGTGTAGCCAACGAAGACCATGGGGCCCTTGACCCGCACTTCACCCTCTTCGCCCGGTGCAGCGTCGGTCCCGTCGAGCTTGACGATCCGGACGTCGGCGCCGTCGATGGGTTTGCCGTCGGTGTTGGCGAGCTGCTCGTCGGTGTCGTAGGGCGAGCCGTTGGCGATCATCGGCACCTCGGTCATGCCGTAGCCGTGAACGACCCCTCGGCCGCCGATCTCCGTCATCACCTCGTAGTGGAGCTCCGGTGGCTTGGCGGAACCCCCGCCCGACATGAGGCGAAGGGTCGGCAAGATCGGAACGCTGGGGTTCTTCCGTTGCTCGGCGAGGTACGCGATGTAGAACGCCGAGGCTCCACCGACCATGGTGGTGCCACGGGACCGGAAGAGGGGGAGCGCGTCGTCGATGGAGAAGGCGTCGAGCAGCACCGCAGGGAATCCCCAGGTGAGCATGGTGACGAGGTAGTCCGGCCCGCCGATGTGGGCGTAGGGGAAGGCAATGGACCCGACGTCGCTCGGTGACATGTCGAGGGCCTTGGCGAGCCCCCACCCACCGGCGATGAGGCTCGCGTCGGTGTGCTGGACGCCCTTTGGATCGGCGGTCGATCCAGAGGTGTAGTAGATCCAGCGCACCGTGGTGTCGGTTGGAGCGGGTGGGAGCGATGCAGGATCGCCCGTCGGGAGTCCATCGTCGACGGCGATGATCGTCGGAGGGTGATCGAGCGAAGCGGTGGCGGCGGCGGCGATCTCGGTGAAGCTCGTCCCCCGGAACTCAGCGAGCGTGAAGAAGTGGGACGAGCCCGTTTGCCGCAGCGCGAAGCCCACCTCGCGCTCACGGTAGAGGTGGAGGATGGGGTTCTGCACGACCCCCAAGCGACTGAGCGCCATGGAGAGGACCACGGTGTCGATCCGGGTGGGGAGCTGCCACGAGACCAGGGACCCTTCGTGGAGGCCGAGGTCGAAGAGTCCAGCGGCGACGGCGAGGCAGCGATCCCGGAACGCGCCGAAGGTCAACTCCTGACCGGCAGCATCGAAGAGCATGGGGTGGTCGGGAGATGCCGCAGCTCGTCGCTCGACGAGCTCCCAAAGCGTCGCTGTTCCCCGAATCGGTTCTGCCGTCATGCCCCCACCTTTCGTCGGCTCTTCTCTACCACGCGGCGTGAGGGGAGAGCAGGGTCCAGGCGGTTCAGCGAGCAGCTCGGAGGAGGAGTCCGTGGAGGACAGCGAGGGCCACGATGACGAGGACGAGGGTCGTGATGATGAGCGTCGGCGAGCTGGAGAAGAGCACCACGAGTGCGCCGATGCCGACGACCACGGTGGTGATCATTGCGTGCCGCTCGGATGCCTTGGTAGCCCATCCCCGAGACGCTGCCTCGTCGAGCGCGTGAGTTCCCTGAGCCGCCGATGCCGTCCCGAGGCGCTTGGTGGACGAGCGAATCCATCGCGCAGCAGAACTCTCCCCGGCGACCCAGGCGCCGAATCCGATGAGCGCGACCACGATGGCGGCGACTCGCAGATCGAAGATCAAGTTGCGGAGCACGATGTGCCAGACCGCGGTCGCGAAGGCAGCACCATTCGGGCCGGCAGCGTCGATGAAGGTGTGGCGACCGAACGCCAATGCCCCAGCGAACACGGTGATGCCGATGAGGATCGCTCCAGAGAGCCGGACGACGCCGCGACGTCGGTCGGGGGCGATCGCAATGGCTGCGGCCAAGAGGGCAAGGGTTGCCCAAGGGAGGATGGCCTTCAAGGTGATGGCGAGGTGGAAGATCGTCTGCGCGGTGTGGAGTTGTTTGGCCGACATGAGGACCACACCGTTCTTGTTGAGCTGTGAGATCGCGATCACGATGGGGTCGAAGAAGGTGATGCCCTTGGCGTCGAGGGCAGCGATGACCGCAACCACGAGCTTTTGGAGCTTGACCTCGAGTTGCCCCGCGGTGGTGGTCGCATTCGTGTTCGAGAGCACGGAGATCGCAATGGAGTGCGTGGCTCGATTCTCGAGGTTCCAGATCTTCTGGAAGGCGGGCGAACTGATGACGGATCGAACGACGCCGGTCACCGTGGTGCGCAGTTGCGACGTGATGATGGGGGCGAGCGCCTTCGACGCACCGGGGAGGTGGTCGGCGATCTTGCCCTCGACGTCGACGGCGTTGAAGAGGTCGTTCGTGGTGACCGTGGCGAGGGTGGTCTGGACTGCTGGGTTGGAAATGAGCGGCGCCATGGTGGCGACGTAGCGGTCGGTGTTGGTGACGGTTCGCAGCGCCCAAGTGGAGGTGATGGTCAGCGGGACGAGCAGCGCCATGAGGACGGTCAGCACCCAGGCAATGGGAGTGCGGACGCGGTGGTGGATCGTTGGCTGTTCGGTCATGGATGCACGGTAGTTCGTGGCGGCTGAAGATGCCGGCTTCTCGCGCAGCGCTCGCAGCGCTCCGTGGCTAACGTGGTGGGTAGACACCACCGACGTGGGAGGAGGGTGCATGCCACTGTCAGAGCACGAACAGAAGATCCTCCAGCAGCTGGAAGCCTCGCTGTCTGCGCAAGACCCGGCGTTCGCCAACAAGGTCCGCAACGAGACGGTGTACCGCCACGCTGGTCGTCGGCTCAAATGGTCGATCGCTGGCTTCTTCGCCGGACTGGTCGTGCTCGTGGTGGGATTCACGGTCAACGTGCTCCTCGGTTTCTTGGGCGTCTGCGCCATGTCGGCAGCGGCGTGGGTGGCGGTCACGAGCGTCCGCTCCATGGGGAAGGCGTCGTGGCACGACCTCACCCGATCGCTCCGAGAGGACGAGCCATCGGGCGTCGATGGCATAGAGAGCAAGATCCATGAAGCCAAGGATTGGTTCAAGGATCGATTCGGTCGCGACGACCGCTGAGGTTCCGTGACGACCGTGGCGACACCGAAGCTCCATGGAGATCGCCCGAACGCAGCGCTCCGACCGGTCCTGCGCATCGCCGGTGTGGTCCTCGTTCGTCCCCACTTGTGGCGCTCGGGTCTTCGAGCGGGACTCCACCTGACCCCGAGGCGGTGGTGGACCCGCTCGCCCTTCCTCCCCATTCCCGATCGGGACTACTGGCACTTCCGAATGGTGACGATGTTCGGGGGTGATGGGACCGGATCGCTCACCACCGAGCAGATCGTGGACTACCTCCGCTGGTCCGCCTCCTTGGACGCACGGAGGTAGGTGGCGTGGGGGACGAGGTGCTGCTACTCAACGCCACCTACGAACCCCTCGGCGTCGTCAGCGCTCGGCGGGCCATCGTGATGCTGCTCAGTGATCGGGTCGATGCCATTGGCGAACGGGAGCGCCCCGTGGTCTTCCACAGCCCGTCACGGTCGATCGAGTTGCCCGCCATCGTTCGACTCCGGGCGATGGTGTCCATCAACCGGGCCCGGAAGGTCCCCCCACCCACTCGCCGAGGCGTGCTCCGACGAGACGGCGGCCGGTGCGCGTACTGCAACGCTGCAGCTGACACAGTCGACCACGTCATTCCGAAGAGTCGTGGTGGAGGGTCGACCTGGTCCAATCTCGTCGCAGCATGCCGCTACCACAACGCTGTGAAGGGTGATCGCCTCCTCGACGAACTCGGCTGGACGCTCTCGGTGCAGCCGAAGATCCCGCTCGGTCTCACGTCCCTCGGTGGGGTGCACTCCATCGAGACCTCGTGGCTCGACTACCTCCCAACCGGTGGTGATCGCCGCTCCAGAGTCGCCTAGCGCCTCAGTGGTGGACGAGGTCTCGGCGGCTGAAGGCCACTGCGCTGAGGACGATGCCGAGTAGACCGAGCGCAGCCATCGTGCCGGAGCTCGCCACGTTCACGCTCACCGCTGGTGCTGCGCTCAAGTGGTGGAAGACCGAGGTGGTGAGCAGAGTGGTGCTGACTGAGCCCACCACAGCGACGAGGACGAGGCCAGCAGACCAGATGAGGAGACCCCAGCCCAACGCTGCGGTGTGGCGAGGACTCACCCCGTAGATGATGGCCACCAGTCCAACGAGTGCCAATGCAGGGGTGGCATCGTTGCAGCCCGCAGCCACGAGTGCTCCGACCGACACTCCGCTGTGCTCGAGGGCTGCACCGGTCCACATCGCGAGGCCAGCCAAGGCACCACCGCCGACGATGGCAACGGCGATCAGCGTCAACCGACCGAGGAGCCACCGTGATCGGGTCACTGGAAACATGAGGATGAGGTCGACCCGAGCCGTCGCCTCGTCGCTCCGCAGTGCAGCGAGCTGGCTCACGCCGAAGGCGCTCAAGGTGATGGCCACGAGCAGCGAGGTCAACGAGAGGACGACCACAGCTCCGCTCCCCGAAGCACCGAGTGCTCCCGTGATGCGGGTCAGCGATCCAGCACGCAAGGTGGCGCCAGCTGACTTGGCGACGAGGCCGTAGAGGACGCTCGCCAGCACCAAAATGGCACCCCAGAGCGTTGCGCTCACCCCGAGGGAGCGGAGCGAGAAGGCGAGGGGAGAGCGCATGAGGAGTCGCCGTGGCGAACGCTCGGTTCGGATCGCGAAGCGGCCGGCGCCGACGTCACGTCGTCCAGCGAGATTGATGGTGATGGCGGTGAATGCGATCGACGTTGCGGCAATGGCAAGCCAAGGAGCCCGCGAGCCCCGATCGGGCAGTTCGAGCTCCTCGACCCAGCCGAGCGGCGTGGACCACAGGAGCAAGTGGAGGCCGAGTCCAGCATCGGCCACTCCCCTGAGTAGGTAGCTGAGCGCCAGAGCACACCCAGCGGCACCGGTTGCACCTCGACGGGTGGCGAAGAGTTGACTGGTCACGGCACCGATGCAGAGGAACACCACGAATGGAGCGAGGAGGATCGTGGTCGTGCCCGTGATGCTCCGAAGGGAGAGGTCCTCGCTCACGGCAATGGCCATCGCCGAAGCGCAAACCCAGGCGGCGAGCACAGCGACCGTGAACATCGCCATCGTGGTTCCGGTCCACCGCTTGAGCGAAGTGCTGCCGGTGAGGAGGATCGCAGTTCTCCCCGCGTCTTCATTCCCGCGGAGGAGTCGAGAGCTCGTGAGGAGCCCCCAGATCGCAGCGAGGATCGCACAGGTCATCTGCGCCTTGAACAACGTGAATCCCGCGACGGTGTCGAGGTGGCGCGCTGGGCCGAACAGCATTCCCATTGCCGTGTTGTGCTCGTAGGCCAGTGCCAAGCTTCGCCGAGCACTGGCCGTTGGGTAGAGCGAGGCGTACGCCCGAGCCGACGTGCCGACGAGGCCGCCGACGATCGCTCCGAGCAGCGCCCCAGAGCTCAGGCACGACCGAACGATGAGCGATGTCCCTGAAGCTCGACGGCCGAGGAACACCCTCTTCACGATCGTTCGCCGTAGTGCTCGAGGAAGACCTCTTCGAGGGACGGCTCGCGAACGTCGAGGCTGATGACGTCTGATGCGGCGAGCGCATCGAGGATGGGGTGGAGCGCACCGCGTACTTCGAATCGAGCCCGGTTGGCCTGCACGGTGAAGTTCGAGACGCCGGGAATTCGTGAGAGGTCAGGGACGATGCCGTTGAACCGCACGTCGAGGTGTCGACCGCCGAGGTGGTGCAGCTCGTGGGGGGCGCCAACCTCAACGAGCTCGCCGTTGCGCAAGATCGCCACTCGATCACAGAGCGCCTCTACCTCGCTCATGATGTGGCTGGAGAGGAAGACGGTCTGCCCTCGATCGGCGGCTTCGGCGATACTGCTGCGGAACGCCTGCTCCATGAGGGGGTCGAGACCACTCGTCGGCTCGTCCAGGATGAGCAGATCAGCACGAGTCATGAGCGCCCCGATGAGGAGCACCTTCTGGCGGTTGCCCTTGGAGTAGGACCGCACCTTCACCGTCGGGTCGAGCGCGAACCGCTCGATGAGGAGGTTCCGGTAGTCCGAGTCCACTGCGCCGTGGAGATTGGCGAAGAGGTCGAGGGTCTCCCCACCCGTGAGGTTCGGCCACAAGGTGACGTCACTCGGCACCGCAGCGAGGCGCTGGTGCACGCGGGCAGCGCTCGTCGTGCAGTTCTCCCCGAAGATCGTGGCAACGCCGCTCGTCGGCCGAGCGAAGCCGAGCAGCACGTTGATCATGGTGCTCTTGCCGGCGCCGTTCGGTCCGAGGAACCCCATCACCTCTCCCGTGCGAACGGTGAGTGAGCAGTCCTTCAAGGCAGTCGTGCGTCCGTACCGCTTGGTCAGGTTGGTCGTCTCGATCACTGCATCCACAACGGTGCCCTTCCTCGATGCACTCCGCGAACTCATGGCGAGTCTTCCAGAGCACTCGAGGGGACCGGGTCGACTCGCTCCAGTGGATTTCGAGCTGTTTTGGGTCGAAAGACCACCCAAATGGGGCAGAATGGGCAAAAAGAGCGTAAAGTGGCGCGAAGTGGTATGTTGTGTCACGAGAGAGCGATTCTCGGGATGAAATCCCGTGAATTGGAGAGCGGGGGCGGTTGCGTCGTGCTGGTTGGAACGTATGAGCACAACTTGGATGCCAAGGGGCGCCTCGTTCTGCCTGCGAAATTCCGCGACGCCTTCGAATCGAAGAAGGGCTACTTGTCCCCACTGCCGCAAGGCGGCATCGCGCTTCGAACCGAAGGTGAGTTCAAGCGGATGTCCGACTCGATGGCCGAGAAGATGTACGAGAGTCCTGAAGCCGAGAACGCCGCTCGCGCGTTGGCGGCGAACTCCTACCCCGTCGACTTCGAGGGATCCCAAGGTCGCATCGCCATCCCCGAGTCCATGCGGCGCGAGTTCGGCCTCGAAGGGCAAGTCGTCGTCTCCGGGTTCTTTGACCACGTCGAAATTTGGGCTCCTGAAGTGTTCCGTCGTGTCCTGGGTCGGCCCAGCGCAGTACAAGGAGGCAATTGAGCGCGCGCCAGGTGATGGCCACGCCGCAACATCACCAATCACCCACCGTTGAGGCCATGCGCAGCCCTTCGACCGGACGTGTCGAAGATCTCTCCTCCGCCCTCTTCTCCGCGTGTCGCTGGCGGCTCCAACCCGCAACGACCATGTCGGTCGAGGGGCTGCAGATGGACTCAGCCTTCTCCCACCGCTCCGTGCAGCTCTCCGAGGTGCTCGACTTCTTCACCCCGGTGCCCGCCGGGGTGATCGTCGACGCCACCCTCGGGGGAGCTGGCCACGCCCGAGCGCTCCTCGAGTCGCGCGGCGACCTCGCGATCTGCGGCATCGACCGCGACCCGGTTGCTCGTGCAGCAGCTGCAGAGCGACTCGCCCCATTCGGGGATAGGGCGGTCATCGTCGCTGCAACCTTCGATCGCCTCGGCGAGATCGTTGCGTCAGGTCTCGCCGGCCTCGGGCCGTGGCCGAGCGTGACCGGCATGGAGCAGGCACCAGTCGTTGGCGTGCTCATGGACTTAGGTGTGTCATCGCCGCAGCTCGACGTCGCAGAGCGGGGCTTCTCCTACCGCGCTGATGCGCCACTCGACATGCGAATGGACCAAACCACCGGACAGACCGCGGCCGAACTCCTCGAGGCAATTTCGCTCAACGACTTGACCGATCTCCTTCGAGCGAACGGCGAGGACCGTCTCGCTCGCCGCATCGCCCAAGCGATCATCGACGCTCGTCCGCTTCGCACGACCGGACAGCTCGCCGAAGTCGTGAGCAGCGCTGTTCCAGCAGCGGTGCGCCGACGTGGGCATCCGGCCAAGCGCACCTTCCAAGCGCTGCGGATCGCGGTCAACGGCGAACTCGACCAGCTTCGACCTGCGCTCGATGCTGCGCTCGACGTCCTCATCCCCGGAGGTCGCCTCGTCGTACAGAGCTACCACTCTGGCGAAGACCGCATCGTGAAGCAGGTGCTCGCAACTGCGCTGACCGGTGGATGCACCTGCCCGCCCCAATTGCCCTGCGTGTGTGGAGCGCTCCCACGCGTGCGGCGACTGCACGGAGGCTCGGTTCCCGCAAGTGCGAATGAACGGAGCGACAACGGTCGAGCCGAAAGCGTACGGCTCCGTGCCGTCGAGAAGATCAGCGAGGAGGTGTAGGGATGGCCTCGATTCCATCAACGAGACGCGCGGCGTCACAACCACGCCATGGAGCAAACGATCGGCGAGCGCCGCTCACAGTCGTTGCGCCACCGCAGCGCAAGCGGCGGTTCACCCTGAGCCCGACGGTGGTGTGCATTGCTGCAGTTGCCATCACCCTCGGTGCCATCGTGTTCACCAACGGAAACGTGATCGCAGCGCAGGTGCACCTCCAAGACGTCCAAGCACGCGTGGCAGCGGCGAGTGCGCTCCACGACCAAGAACTCCTCCAGCAAGAGACCATGGAATCGCCGCTTCGCATTACCGAGCAGGTCGCACGTTCGGCTCGTCTCGTCGCCCCGGTGGCTGAGACCCAGATTGCACCCGTTGACCTCAACCGACTCGTTCGGACGATCGAAGTTGGCCCAGCCCCCATCTTGGTTGCCCCAACCTCGCCCGCTTCCCATCAGGTGCCGCACGCCGGTGCCCCAGCGACTACGACCCTCCCGACGACTTCCGCCTCGAAGCGATGACCAAGATGGCGACGCCGACTCGGACTCGACGGTCGCCTGCGCGCGCTGCTGCACGCCGATCGCAGAGCCGACGTTCACCATCGGCATCGACGACACCGCGGGTCCTCGGCCGCCAAGCCCGTCGCCGCATGCTGGGCATCATGGCGTTCATGGCGCTGACCTTCACGCTGGTGATCGCCCAGCTCGTCAACCTCCAGGTGGCGCGGTCTCGCTACTTCTCAGGCCTCGCCCGCCAAGAACTCCTGACGACGGTTGTCGTTCCTTCGCTCCGTGGTGGGATCTTCGATCGCAACGGCCAGATCCTGTCCCTCTCGGTCCCGACAATTCGACTTCAGGCCGATGACGCACAGATCAAGGATCCGGTGAGAGAGGCCGCCGCGCTCGCTCCGATCCTTGGGATGACGTCGCCCGAGCAAATTGCCACGTTGACCGCCAAACTCTCGGAGCGTGGTCCAGGCAGCGGGCAGGTCGACTTGGCAGACAACATCTCCCAAGCGACGGCGACGAAGGCGCTGCAGCAGCTCTACAACTTGGGGTTGGCAACGACGACGCAGTATCCGCGTTCATCACCCAACGGGGCGCTCGCGACGTCAATTCTCGGAACGCTCAACTGGCAAGGCTCTGGGAATGGTGGACTCGAGTACGCCTATAACAGCGAGCTCGCGGGGCGGCCCGGTCTGAAGCGGGTGTTCCAAAGTCCGACTGGTCTCAATATTCCGCAAGCGTCGCCGGTGATCCTCCGCCACGCTCGGCCAGGTCGTGGCCTCGAGCTCACCATTGACCTTCCACTGCAGTTCCAGACTGAGCGAGCCTTGGCTGCCGAGATTCTGAGCGCCCACGCACTGTCGGGCACGGCGATCATCATGGACACTCGCACGGGTCAGATCCTCGCTCAAGCGAATCTCGTCAACTCCTCGCTTCGCGGCGCCACAGGAGCGCTCTCGCTCCCGCCGTACCTCTCGTCGAAGAACCCCATTCTCCCTGGCGTGCAGCAGTCGATGAACAACCTCGCGTTGACGCAGACCTACGAGCCGGGATCGGTGTTCAAACTCGTGACCTTCGCAGGAGCCCTCGAGGCGAAGGTGATCCAGCCGACCAAGGTCTTCACCGTCCCAGATCACTTCAAGCTCGACGGGTACCTCTTCCACGACGCCGAGACCCACCCGGTCCTCAAGATGACGGCCACCGACATCTTGGCCCAGTCCTCGAACGTCGGGACCAGCCAAATCGCTCGACTGCTCGGTGAGGCGGGACTGCTCTCTGAGACGCAGAACCTCGGCTTCGGTGAGTACACCGGAATCCACTTCCCCGGGGAGTCAGCCGGATTGACGATCAACGCGCAGACGTGGTCACCAACGGACTACGTCTCCATGGCCATTGGCCAAGTCGACGCTGTGACACCGCAGCAAGTCCTCGACGCGTACAACGCGGTCGCCAACAACGGCGTCTTCGTCACGCCGTCGCTCGTTCGCGGCATCGTCGACGCATCCGGTTCGGTGACTCCAGCAGGAACGCCGACGGCACGACGGGTGATGTCGCCGGCAACGGCATCTACCCTCACGGCGATGCTCCGTCAGGTGGTGCTCGTAGGAACTGGAACCAACGCCGTGGTTCCCGGATACGCCGTGGCTGGGAAGACGGGCACCTCGCAGATCCCCATTCCTGGTCGCTCGGGGTACCTCCCCGGCGACTACA
>Ga0208746_1000049_pt1 | contig 58147 bp, 84 predicted proteins | sample CryBogCBH15Jun09_FD_184623 | JGI IMG/M metagenome (GOLD analysis project Ga0208746, IMG submission 184623) | Freshwater microbial communities from Crystal Bog, Wisconsin, USA - CBH15Jun09 (SPAdes) | ecosystem: Environmental > Aquatic > Freshwater > Lake | place: Crystal Bog, Wisconsin, USA... | reverse complement strand
GAAATGAATCATCCAACATTTAAAAACAACACTACTCAACCATATAAGCTACAACCTGGTGTAATTAGACCTAAACACTTTGACTTCTTATACGATCCAAGGTAAAGTATTAATTGGAATAGCAGAACTAATCTAACATAGCGTGTACAGTGATACACCAATATTGATCACCAGTAATAGATTCCCACATAGCTATATTCTCATGCTTTGCCCACTCAGCTCCTATGACAGCTGCTTGGGCTTTTTCTAGCGTAGCGTACAGTCCGGAGATCTCCATACTGTTATAGCTGGTGTCATATAGTAAGGCATAAATGATCTTCATGTTAATCCTCTAGCTTAGTCTGGTTGATGTCTGCTTTCTTAGAGCTATCCATGCCTTCTTGATAGCCTAGCTTAGAAGACAATGCATAGTCTTTAGCGGGAGAGTGGTCAATCTGCTGGAAGAAGTCTTCCACAGCATGCTGCTTCTCTCTAACGACTAGCTCAATTGAAGTGCCCGTAGACTCTGCGTCTTGAATGACATCTGACTTAGACTGCTCAATGCGTAAGCCAATACCAATACAGTAACCGCCGAAGAAGCTCTTAGTCCAAGACTTAGTGCTTAGGTTCTCGTAGCTGCTCTGCTTGAATGTCTCTAGCTTAAGTTGCAACTCTGTTACCATATGCAGCGATAGGATCTCATACATCATAATGCAGATCTCGATGTCACTAGCATACCCATAGATAACTGCATAATCATTTGTACGGAGAACCTTACAGAAGTTATGCTTAGCTATGTAGTTCAGTAGCATTGCTTTGCTAGCCGGATACGGTTTCGGAGTGGGAACTTGCTTAGAAGTTACGTTACCGCTACTAATGTGGCCGTTAAGCTGAGCTTCTTCGATCTGATACTTAGTAATGATCCTCTGGGCTTGGGCCTGAGCGGCCTCAACTTCACCTGGGTGATTACTACTAGCAGCTAAGCGGAGAAGCTTTTCTACAGTAGAAATGATACTAGATAAGTCAGCCATACTTACTCCTTTCTTGTTTACAGTCTACCATTGTCAATACGAAGGTAACAACTCCTTCGTAGACCCCCCTGTACTAGCGGGGGTTTCGGCGCTTGGGTTTATTGCTTACTACTATCTTGTACGCCATTATCAATGGTGTCTTTGAGATAGCTTACTACGGTATGTAGATTGTCGATCTGTTCTTCCAGACCAGCAATACTATTGGTGAACGTCTCTAGGGCGGCTTCATAAATGCCGATATCTAGATGACCCTTATATTCGTCATATAGCTTCAATCCTTTAAGTAGCTCTTCGAACTGGTAACCAACATTACCAAGCTCTTGAACGACCTGATTTAACCTATATAACGCTGTAGCATTTTCTTGCATGCCAAGCCTACTTAACTATATGGTACTACATGATGGAAATGCTTTATTTACTCGGTCCTGCCTCCTTTGTTTGACTTTGTATACACACTGTATATGTGTAAATGCGAGGAATTAGTTCTTCCTATGGAAGTCTGCCTCGATGACGAGAAAGGTTGCTACAAAGCTTGCGCCTGCGCACACCCCACTCCACCAATGATGGTAACGTGCAAACATTATTGTGTTTACGATGCACGTTATGGCATTCAATAGTATGAGAAACATCTTGCTCCTTAGATGAAGTTAGTTAGTGGTACACCTGTAAAGTCTTGCAATGCTTCGTCCATACCACAGGGCGAGCAGATGCGTGACGTATTGTCTAACCTAGACAGGGCTGGGAACCCTACATAGATTTGCTTACAACGCGGACAGTTCTTTGGTTCGTTTGGGTTATCCATTGTCTTACTTTCTATTTATAGGTGGGTACAACATTGGTTGCAGTCGCCACAATCGCCACAGCGACCATCACGACTAGCTAATTCATACTCTCTACCACAGGTGTCACACTCACCCATCTCACTACATATGGGGCATAAACCATTGCAATGTTGACAATAGTTTTCATATACAGTAGGTCCATGATCACATGGTTCACATATCATAACTTACTCCTTACTTGATTGGGAACTCATTGAGGAATGTTTCAAAGACTGATGCCCGAGCTTTGTCCAGTTCATTGTTCAACTCATCAAGATCATCTTGATCTAAATCAGTAAAATCAATCTCTTCAAACCATTCTTCTAGGTTATCTTTAGTTACTTCATCCATTATACCTCCCAGCATTCATCACATGTACCATCATCACATTCGTCACATGGGTGCTTTAATGGAGTATCTAACTCCATACCGCATGTTAAACAAATAGGATATTTCTTACTCACTATGCTTCCTCTCCTGTGTTTACGATAGCCCAATCATCCCAATCGATGTTGTCCCACCAGAAATCAGACTCTATTGACTTGTCGATCAGTTGCTGACGGTCTAGCCAATCATTTAATTTCTCAGTTGCTTCTTCAGGACTGTTTGCCGTAACAGCAACGTCCATAGAAACTCTTGTGTAATACTCTTGCATTATACCTCCTTTCCTTTCTCTATTGTGAACTCTTCATCTGTCAGGAATGCGTAGATGCGCTTGAGATTGTGAATAGCGTGTTCTAAGCTATCATTCCTTTCCGTATCCTCAATAGCCCACCTAACAAGTGACTTTGCACCTGCGATGATTGATGTTTCTGAATTCATTATATCTCCTCTACTTTGACTGACTCGAGTGTCTCAGTGACGTTCAAGTCTAGGAGAGAACCCCAATCCCATTTATCAGGATTGTACTCCAGCTCCATGACTAGCGTGACTTCATACTTTCTCATTCTTCCTCCTTATGTCCGGTTACTGTGTAACCCTTCTGTACTACAAACCAATCGTCGTTCCAACCGTCAACCCAGTCGGGGCTTGATTCATCTGGCTCAGGGTGGTTGGCATACAACCAATCCCACCCTTCCTCAAAACTATCAAACTCAATACCATCAAACAGGATGTTGTTCATCCAGTCACGGATAAGATACTTACTCATTATGCCTCCTCTAGCATATCTATTACTTCATTTAGTTGATCACATCGATCTAGTAATTTTTCAATTACTAACATAGCTTCCGCCATGTTTGTTGGTGGTTCTAAACCGTAATCAGACAGTTGCATTACGCCTCCTCTTTAGCTCACGTCGCTGTGTAGCCGTAACACCGCCAAAGACACCAACAGGAATGCTGTTGTCTAGTGCGTAGTCAAGACATTCCTGCTTGACTTTGCATACGTTACACAACTCTCTTACGAGTTGTAGTGCTTGAGCACCAGCGTCACCCTTCTCTGCAAAGAATATGTTTACATCCTTGCCTAGACAGTTAGCTTGCTCGCGCCAATCTCCATTAGCCATTATGCCTCCTTACTTAGTTCGATGAATACATCGAATGATACTGCTTCTTGTACGACTTCCCAGACGACATCCTCGTCGCTGAAGTTCTTCCAGTCTACCTTATCGTAGTTAGGTTCCTTGATAAGAACTGTCTGGTCAGTGTGATTGACTACCACTACACGCCAAACATCACCGTGTAGTCCGAGTCCAATCCCAAAGCCAGTTTCATCAAGCACGCAATCCTGAATCATCTCTGAGAAAATGATACGGTTGAGATACTCGTCGTCACCCCACCGGCCACGTCCACGTGCTAAAGCATCGGACACAACCTGAGGAAGAGTGCTTGCTCCCCAGTGAGTGTACAGAAATAATGTACCATCACTGCTGATCAATTCTACTTGTCCACGGTCACCCATAGTATTACTCCTTATTTAACTTACTTCCCAACCTGGGAGCACCCTAAGCTAGATTTGAACTAGCATACCTCACCACCAACTGGCTAGGGTAACCTTACTACCTAATTACCACCAACTCTGGTAATACACATCGTAGCCATCTTCGATAGCCTTACGTGCATCCTCAATAAACTTGAGGTCTTGCTTGCGATACTCATCGTCTGAGTCCTCACCGAAGAAGAAACCGACTGTATCAGGCAACGTCTCAAGACGAACGTGCATCTCTAGCTGGTCAAGGTCACCAACTGTCAACCGAACTGGCTGGCAGTTGAACACACGTTGCTTGTGTAAGTTAGCAGCCATCGCAGCGAATGATGCAGCCATAATAGTCTGCTGCATTTCTTGGTCAGTGGTTGCAACCTGCAACAACGTTTCCTTATCTTCTTCAGTTAACTTAGATTCATCTACCTTAACCGCGCTAGCAATGATCTCGGTGGGGAACTCTGTCTGCCCTCCGAACTCCTGTGCGTCAGCTTTAAGATTGTAGACTTTCTCCATCCAACCTTCTAAGTTAGGGTGCTTACGCCAACACGATAGCTCTTCCTTCTCTGCATCCTCTGGATAAAAGAAGTCAGTGTTATCTGCATGGCGCGTTACCTTGTACGCATTCTGGTCTAAACCCATAGTTATATTCCTTAATTAACTTACTACATTCCCAACTTGGGAGTGCCCTAAGGTGGAATTGAACCACCATACTTCATCGCCAGACTAGGGCCACCTTACTACTCTACTACGGTTGTTGCACTGCCAACTGCCAAAAGCATCACGTCATTGGCGGCCTTGATGATAGTAGCAACCTGCTCTTGAGTAAGACCGAGCGTCTTGCCTTCACTGTCAGCACCACCAGTAATGATGATATCACCAACAATCATGTCGGTCATACCGTAGGAGTTAACCCACAGGGCAGAGCCAAACGCATTGATTACTGGTTCGCTAAACAACTTGCCTTCATCATCAATCCACATATCGGCATTGAGTTCGGGCAGGTAGATGCACTGGAAGATGCCACCACCGATAGATTCCTTAATGATGTTGTATGAGTCTGTTGGGTCAAACTCAACAACATCGAGGTCGTTATTGGCGGTTGCCTTGATAGCGTACTGCGTCATAATATGTTCCTTACTAGTTAGTTTGTTGGGGTGGGCAGTTTAGTGACGTACCCAGGTCAACCATATTACTTAGGCCAAGTAATAGGGATTTGCTTACCATTAATGGTAATGAACTGCGGGATTTCTACCTTGACCTCAGGATTGGGCTCAGGCTCGACAACAGGTGCAACAACCTCCATGACTGCCTCAACTGACTCTTTCATAGCAACCGCTGCACGCTTCGCTGCAATTGCTTTGACAAGGTCGTCTGCAATCTCACTTAATGGAGTCATTGAAGCCGTTGGGAATGGAGACCATACATCAGTCTCTGGGTCCACCTTGTAGATACCACTACTTAGCGTCTTAGCGATTGGCTCATCAACTATCTCAAACTCAGGTATGAACAAGTCAGGGTCGTAAGCTGAGATACCTTCCTCAACTGTAGTACCACCACTTGGCTTGCCAGTTGCCAGACCGAGAGCTGACTTACCAGCCCATGCACCATCAATGAAGACGCCGGGGCTAAGAAAGACACCAGAAGGTGCAAAGTCAGTGCCCATAGCCATCATGGAAGTCAGGAGCCATTCACGTGCTGACTTGCGGTCAGCCTTGGTGTTGGCCTCTTCCATTAGGTTAGGGATGACTTTCTTAGCGATACTAGCACTATCGAAGTAGACGCGTCCGATAACAGTCTTGGCACGGCTATTCTCTTCGTCACTCTTAGAGCAACGGATCGTAACCATAGCGAGACCATCACTTTGCACCTCAATCGTAAACGCTAGGTCAACCAAGTCGCGAGTGCGATTGGAATTCCACGTTGTACCACCGGGCTTGGGTACCCATATGATATTCGTAACCATATATATCTTCCTACTATTTATTCCCAACTTGGGAGTGCCCTAAGACAGATTCGAACTGTCATAAATCATCCCGGCTGACTAGGGCTGCTGTTTACCAGCGGTTGTTATCGTATGCTAGACGATTGCTGAACGCAGTCTCTGACCTGCTCCACCATACTAGTGCACTCTTCCAATTGGACAGTGAACCACCATTCAAAGTTGAACGACCAACGGATGAAAGGTTTGCCAACGACAATGCCAACGCGTTCACCTTGAGGTTCAACGTGTAGTCAGGCGAGTTGGCGTGGCTGTTGATTGCTCGTGCATCATTCCCCAATGAATTGAGGTCTGCTGTTGAACCAGCAGCGTTGCCATTCCCAAGGTCGATTTGCAATGATGCATAATCGTTTGCTGTCCTTGAAATGATTGGCAGAACTGTCCGCTTCCATGAGTAGTACTTGCTTGAAGTACTAGCCCCTACTGGAATGATTGGCAAAGCAATAGACACGAGTGCCACTGCACTTACAAACTTTTTTAGCTTATTCATAGTGTTGTTCCTTATTTGTTTTCTTGCAACTTGCAAGAGCGCCTTAAGCTAGGTTCGAACTAGCATACCTCGTCACCGTCTGACTAAGGCCACCTTACTACTTAATACTCACCATCCTTGATGGCTTTAAGCAGGATGTGTGTATACGACCACGCTTCCTGGTCCTGCATTGCAAGAAGAAGCATCTCGATATGCGTAAGCATCTCGATCACTTCCCCTCTTGGGATGTCACTCATACATTCTCCTTACTTGGGGTGCAATCCCCACTCTCGATGAGAGCCATAGCCATACGACCGTAGTGACCTTGCAAACGCCAAGCCATACCGTTATCGATAAGCTCTTGGAACAACTCAATGGTTTCTAATTCATTGAGTTCATCCTGCTCGTAAGCAATTACCTTACTGTAGATGTCCATGGTTAGTTAGCCTCGTTGTACTTCTCAGCCTGGATGGCAAGTTCAGCAGACATCTTCTTGAACTCCTCCTGGGTGGTAGGCAAACTATCAGCAAAACTAAAGTCATACACCTTAGCAATGTTGTCAGTGTAAACGATCAAGTTACTCAACACCTCGTTGAATGCTTGAACGGCTGACTGGTAGATTACCTTGAATTCATCTGACTCGACAACGTCTCGCCATTCTCCCTCAAGTTCACCAGACATGAACTGACGCTGTGCTTCAAACGTCGGTTGCATGGTGACAAACATCTTGACAGCCATCATGACATTGTTGAATTCATCCTTGATGATTGCCATCTTGATTTCATCTGACATTTTAACCATAAGTTAACTCCTAATTAGTTTGCCATTTTGTAGGCATGGCTGCCTTCTGTACAGTCTGTACATAGCATAGCTGTGTAACTTTCGTTACACAACCATTGTGATTGATGCTCTCAATCAGAGTGGATAGCCTTTCGGGTTATGTACCTTACTAAGGCTATCTGGTTGTACTGGATAGTCAGCACCTAAGTACTGCCCCAGCTGTTCCAGGAACCAAGGCTCAGCCATGTGTGGTGTCTTTTCAAACAACAAACCGGCAGTGAAGATGAGAGCATCAATAAGATTCTTGGCTTGCCAAGAGTTATCAAACTCTCTCCTCATTATCTCCTTGTTAGCAACCTTCTTGCCTTCCTCGCACTTACGTACAATGAGTACAGCATTACGGTTGACTAGAGCAAACTGACGACCCGATTCCAAAGTGAATGATAAGTCGACATTGTGTCGCCACCACCTATGATCTGGATGGGTCTTCGCAGTCCAGACGACATCATCGTCGTACTTCCTGCGGTGCCAGGTTATCTGACGACCTACCATCGCTACTCCTTGCTTGAGAACTTATTAATAGTCTCGTTGAACGCCTTGCGGATGTCTTCCTTAGCAAGAGAACCATCGGTCTCTGCACCAATTACGATACCATCAAGACGCTTAGCAACCCTGTTCATCATACTCTCGAATTCCTCACGGAATATGAAAGACTGTTCGGGCTCATCGAAGTCAACCTCGATGCGTAGCTTAGGGCCGTTCTGCTCAGCTTTGATTTCCATAGTGTCTCCTTACTAGTTGTTATTAGAGTGGGCAGTTTAAACACATACCCAGGTGCCAACCCAAGCGTTGGTTGACCACGGCTACACTCAGCAGTAGCAAGCCCCTTCATTAAGGCCTCGGATTGCCTCCATAAGCTTCCCCTTATGGTGAGTCCGTGAGTAGGATCACATAGCTCTTGAGCGGTACATCCTATTCACAAGAAAGGGGACCCGTTTTAAGCTAGGGTGGAGTCCATACCGTATCGCAAATTTAACCACTACTCAGGTGGGAGCAAGATTCCAGTCGCAATGCTCATGGCGACCCTAGTTCCTTTGTATCATACCAACTAGGAAGTATTAGTGAGCTAACGGATCACACCGGCACATTCTGGCAGTAGCTTCCCGTCTATTAAGTAGGCTTCTGATTACCTCCATACGCTTCCCCGTATGATGAGATGGCCTTTACAGGTTGCCAGCTGGGTCTGGTATACTCACCGTGAGTTGCTCCCATACACACGATGAAATGTGTATGGGATCATCGATTAAGTCGATGAGACTACCACGTTTTTTGGGTCGGTGGCCGAGACCTCAAAGACCAGTTTTAAGTGTTCATGGAAACCACTACATGTGCTTCCCCACATGCTGAGTTTGGCAGTACGATACCAGCGGGTGGGAGCTTCGTCCAGCACCACCATTGGACAGCGCCTATACGCTAAACGAATAACGTATAGGCTCATCAGTTACAGTGTGATGGCACCGCTATGCTTTTGGGTCCATAGCATGACCACGGGTACAGGTTTAAGGATAGCCTACGTTCCTATGCAAGCTTCCCCTTGCATTGAGTCTGTGATTAGCTAGTGTCGTTCCTTGCGTAGACTCCCTTGTTGCAGTCTGTGGCCTCGTCTCCTGCTAGCCAATCACGAGAAAGAGAGCAGTTTATGTTCAGTCATGCTCAGGACCTAGACCACGAATTTTTGGCGCATGGTGTTAGGACACTCACCAGTATGCAAGCTTCCCCTTGCACTGAGATTAGTACAGTTTACTAACGGTCATGTACCAGGACTGTTCGCACTTTTTAGTTACAAGGTTGTACGCCCACCCCGCTGTGTATAAAACACAGATGTTATTGCATCTGCCTGCGATGCACCTCCTTACTAGTTACTGCTTAGGGCCTATGCACACAACGAAGTATGCATAGGCTTGAGTGTCTTCACCAGTACACGCACTCGCTTGCACGATGGTTACTATCTCTACCTACCAACAAGTATGGGTTCTCCGCTCCCCTACGTCATCATTAAGGTCTCCGAGTACCCCTATAAGCTTCCCCTCATAGTGAGCGTTTAATCGGTAGTTTCACTCTACCAGCTTCCATATCTTTTCCAGGACAAGCCATAGTATGCAACCGTCATCTCCTCCTCGACGGCATAGCCCAGGCTAGGGTTTTCATGATAACCCTCCACATCATGGGTGCTTTTAGCGTGATTCCCAACACGTCCTACGAACAACCCCACGTCATGTACACAGTGTGTGTGTAAATGCGTGGAGTTAGTTCGTACGAGCTAAGCCTCCCCCAATTACTTGAGAGAGGGTACGATTAAAGGTCGATGACCTTACGGGCAGTAACGATAGCTGCGCTGTAAGCCGGGGCCTTGTCCAGAATCGTAGACGATTCCCTGATGGTCTCGAGCATCTCGATGAGTCCATTGGCGACCGCAGTTACAGAATCTAACTTACGCTCAACCAAGACCCGACGCTCATCGCCAAGGTCAACCAATTGGTCAACCTTGACGAGGAGGTCTACAACCTTGAGGCTGTACTCCTTGAGCTGATCGAGATCTGTGGCCCCACTAATGCGGGACCGCAGACCATCGACCTTGGCTTGGATTTCAGTCTTGCTCATTTCTCTCTCCTTATACCCAGTGGTCTTGGTGACCACAGTTGTCACGGGTGCCATTGCAGTGCTCCGAGTGGTTCTCGTGCAATGCAAAGGGCGCACCCAAGACTTTCTTAGCCTCGTTCTGCATGAGGTCGTAGAATCCGTTAACGTGCTCAATCGTGAGCTTGAGGCCCAGAGGGAACACGATAGACAGCTTCTCGATGTCCTCGGCGGACACATCATCCTGCAACAGGATGTTAGCGATGTGTACGTAAGGCTCGATGAGCTGACCCAGCTTCAGACCCCAGTCCTTGATTTGAGTAAGGAACTCGGCGTGAGCAATACGTGCCTCAGCCGCCTCGTCAAGGATAAGGTCGGGGAAATTGAATTCTTCCATAGTGATACTCCTATTTGTTAACAGTGCCTCCAACGACACACTGTACATCAATGATGTACATGGCACTCGGATGTAACCACGACAGTTACATCCGAGTTGTTTGAGTAATTAGTTACTCAAGGAACTTGGTGCTAGAGCTTGCCAAGCAAGGCTTGACGAACAGGACCAGCAGGCTTGTTGATAAACTTACCTGACTTGAACTGCTTGACTGCCTCTTCAACACTCGGAATCATAATCATCCGGTGCTTCTTGACGAGCTGTGCACACTGAATAGTAAGAGCGTCGGAACTACCGTCGTTCTTGGTGGTGACATAACCGTCACACACCCAGACGATGTCCTCGCCGGGAGCACGCTGGTTGATAGCCCAGGTAAGAACTGGACCGTCAACGCCGTTGCCACGACCACCGACACGTGGGATCTCCGCGACACGCCAGCCACGACGTGCAAAGATCCAAGCGTTAGGCTCATCCTCGCCACAGTGACTGTATGCCAAGATGGTAGCAGCCGGAGCTGCCTCAACGATGGCCTCGATGTCAGACTGGCTCAAGCACATGGAGCCTGAGATGTCAATGATTACGATGCCACCCCTGACCTTGCGCTTGACGCTGAAGATGCGACGCTCTGGGTCAGTGTAGAGTCGGCTGATGTTGCCGATGCTACGACCGAACTGAGCAGGACGACGACGACGCTTCATGTAACCTTCGACCTCGGTCGTCAGTTGCAGAGTGTCATCGATGCGCAGCTCCGCGAATTGCCCACGGTCATCAGTGGGGAACTCGAAGTCATCTGGCAGCTCGTCCTCGAGAGGGGCGTCGTCTGGTGACAACTTACCACGATCGCTAGGAGTAGGAGCTTCACCGTACTCTTCAGCACGCTTCTCCTCCCGCTCAGTACGCTCACGTACCACGCTCTCAGGTGCCTTCATACCAGCGGATGCGTACTCGGCAATCTCCTGAGCTGCACGCACAGTGTGATTGAAACCACGTGGTGCAACAACGTCGTCGGCGTAGTGATACGGATCGGTGTTACCAAGGTAAGATGGTGAACCGGTCAGCACACGGTCGAGACGCTTAGCGAGCTTGCGCAGGCGCTCAGACCACTCAGGATTCACAGACCGGACACCGCTCGCGAACGAGTCGAAGCCCTTGGTACCGTGGTGCTGAGCAGTGAAAGCAACTGCCTCGTCCCAGTGCTGCATGGACTTGCCAGTGGCAAGCTGCACACCGCGCTTCTTCTCAGAGCCCAGGATATCGTTAGTGTCAACGCCCTTGGCTTCTAAGAATGGCTTGGCTACAGCGTTCACACGAGCCTGCTCAGCAGTACGAAGAATAGCTTCAGTGATGCCGCTACTCTTGTATTGCTCAGCCATGGTCTTGTAAACGTCGCCAGACATGGGTGAGATACGAGCCTCGATGAGAGCACGCATCTTCAACTGCTGGGACCAGCTGTCCCCCGAAAGGGGAACAGCCAGTACACCAGCAGCGAAGTCCACGCCTACCCCGTACTCACCGACCGTCTGTTGTACTTCCCAGTCGATCGGCGTCGTGACATCGTCACGAAACGAGGTGATGGCACCAACAAGTGGCTTGACAGGGTCACCGTCAAGCATGAAGTCCTCACTCATTACAGTGAGGCCGACGTGCTGAGGGAGCCGAGCTGGATCACGTTGATGATCTCGTCTGCAAGCTTACCAAAGATAAGCTTGGCTGCACGCTCGGTAGTGAATGCCGGACTCTGACGTAGAATCTGGAACTCCTTCCAAGCACGCAACGACGCACGCTCTCCAGGCTTACCAGCTACAATAGCAGCGGCAAGCATGCGCAACTCCGGTGGCAACGCAGCAACCAACGCAGCCGGGTGGGCGGCGTCGATCTTGATTGCAACCGGGAAACGGTCACGCAGTGGAGCAGCGATCATGTTCGGGTCCTCGAAGTTGGTAGTCATGATGGCCGAGAAGTCACCGTGCGGACGAATTACTTCTTCCGTGTACGGGTTCTTCCAGACCGCAGACTCTGCACTGTCAAGGAACGCCATCAGCGTTGACTCGACGTCACCAGAAGCACGGTTGATCTCGTCAATGACTGCACGAGCACCGGACTTCCAGGCGCGAACCAAGGAGCCTTCGACGTATCCAAAGCCACCAGTAGGCGTAGGCAACATTGCACCTACGATGTCACCAGTGGTCATGTCCTCTGAGCAGATGAGTCGCTCAGCCTCGTGGCCGTTGACCCCGAGAGTGAGAGCCGAGTAGGTCTTGCCGGTCCCCGGGGGGCCGTACAGGATGACCTTCTTGACACCTGCGGCGAGAACATCCTCCAGGTCAATGAAGCACTGGGGGACGGGAATGCCTTCGTATAATACTTCGCTCATAGTGTTTGTCCTTATAGTTAGCAGTGCATGGTGACACTGGGTACATACCAGGACGGTATGTAACCGTACTGCAGGGAGGATTCGAACCTCCACCCCTACACCAATGGTGTAGTGCTCTTCCTGTTGAGCTACTGCAGTGACCAAGTTGTTACTTGGTGCGGACTGCCTTGATGGTCAGCGTGCGAGACTTGAAGTCACGCTTGAAGCTGGCCGTAACGAAGCCACGTCGCTTCGCAGTCTTACGCAGGTAGTGCGTGAAGACACTGAAAGAAACCTTGCTGAAAGGCATGATTGAATTCAGCTCTGCGAATTGGAAAGTGCGCTCCGTACCGTCAAGGGCAATGTCCAAGAACAGGCGTACGTCAGGGTCGTTCCAGTTGACAAGGTAGTTAGGAACCTTGCGCTCTGGCTTGCGCTTGCTGTAAACACGCTTGACCTTTGGCGTAGCCACGGTGACAGGAGCGGGAGCCGTTTCGACTTTCACTTCCTGTTCCACGATGGTGTCGAGTCCGTACTGCTCCTCGATGTACGCGGTCACGTTGGCCACCTGTGTGAGAGATGGCTCGTAACCCGTTGCAGCGACGAACAGTTCCTCCAAGCTGAGCTCGGAGATTGAACGGATGATCTGACTCATCTTCTTGCTGTCCATAGTGGTACTCCTACTAGTTAGCCCCTCTTGTTTGTACTGCAGAGTAACGGGGTTAATTACTCCGAGAGATACCCAAGCCCGTCGTCTGACTTGGATATCTCTCGCAGCAACCGAGTGACAATAACTTATAGTTACTGCCACTCGGTGCCCGTTAATACTTAGGAGGCTTCTTGCAACTCTTCCTGCAAGATGAATTTGATCTTGTGCTTGATGTCACGTCGCGCCCACCGGTGTGGAGCAGCCTTGGTACGACGCTTCATGTATCTACCCAAGTTCTTAACACAAGCAGAGCAACACCAATCACCGCCGACGTTGCTCTCCCACGAGGGGTGTAAACTTACACGTCGTGAGCGATGGTTGAATTTGAACTCGTAGTTGTAAGCAGGGTTTTCCCACTTACGACCACCGTCTCTGACGTACCCGTCTTGGCTCATCGTTCTAGTAACCGATGCAACCACGACGAGGGGCATGACGCAGAGCTTCCTCTGCCTCCTTACCACGAAGCACCTTGAACTTGCCTGAAGCCTCTCCTTCGAGAAGGAACTGCTCCATGACTTCTGCCATCATCTTCTTCGTCTCCGAATCAAACTCAAGCTCTGGCTCTGGTGTGTCTGATGAAATCCACATAGTGTCTCCTTACTAGTTGGGTGAGCCCGTTGGGTCCGGTGGAACTCATACCGGTAATGCATACTACAAACTACAAACGCCCTGGTCAGCTGCCCATTCAGGCATGAAACCATTGTTACGTGTGTAGTACCACACAGCAACCTTTGACTGTTCATCTCCAGTTGCTGTTGCAGCTGTAGCTGGTAGCCCAGGTATGTGAGCCCGTGCGAAATCCCAGATGTATGGGATAAACTGGTACCAACCACCAGCACCACTGTGAATCTCACGTGATGTCAGGTGATTACGGCTCTCTTGATAGCGAATGCAAGCGAACTTAACTTGCACCGCCATCGGCAATTGCCGTGTAGCATCATATGCATCGGGCCATGTGGCTGTTGAGTCATGTGCCTCTGTGTTCCATCGTCGCAACGGTGCTGGCACGACCAGGGGCTGACTGTCAATGTACGACGTAAGTATTGTTGGAGAGATAACCTCCACCGGATACGTGGTCGTAGTGACAGCAGCATGAGCCACCTTAACGGACTGGGTTTGCCCAGACACGTAAGTTAACTCACCTGGTTGCGTGACAACAAAAGCTGTCGCAACGAAGGCACCACAGATACACAACTTTCGCAGTGTACTCATGTACCTTGCCTTCCTACTAGTTACTGCACTGATAGTTTAACCACCATCTCTAGTGGGGAACCCGGAAGTCCCAGTGAACCACCGAGTAAGACATCTACTCGGTAGTCCACGTGCAACGCCCGGGCTACTGCTTGACACCCCAGCCATCACGGTCTGGAGACCAGAGTGATGTCTGCTGATTGAACAGGACGTGAGCGAAAGACTTCTCAATCTTACCACTCTCACCACCACAAGCGTCAAGCTGGGTGATGTCCATATTGGTCTGCTCGTCGCGGACACTGTGCTTAAACATCTTGAACTCAAGCCCAGCAACCTCGAGAGGGTTGTCAACAGCACGGATGTCATACTTGGGCCAGTCCATCTTCCACACTGGAACAGCGCGGTCAACTGACCACGTACCACCAGTCTGATTTGCACGGATGGTGATAGCGACCAACATGTCCCATGAATCTATTACAGCGAGGTGGATGTGATTCAGCTCCATGAACTGGAACTTGAAGCACGAAAGCTCCACAGCGTTGGCTTCGACGTCACGTAGGACATCCTTAAGGGTAAATAGTTCTGACATATTGTCACTCCCTACTAGTTTGGGTGGGTAAGTCCCATTGTTTGACCCATGGATAGCCCGAGATGAGGAGGCTTCTCGGACTATCCATGCATCCAACAACAGGTGATACTCAAGCCCACACAGCGGGGGACTGTGTGAGCCTGAGCATACCTTAGTTACTACCTGAAACGGTGAGCACCGCCATGGCCACCGACAAGAACACAACCTGAGGATACACGACAAGCATCACCCTTGAGATACTCAACCAAAGGTTCTGTCTTGTCGTAGTACTCAACTACCCTCTCAAGCACTTGCCTCTCCCGTTGACATGCAGACCATGCATCGCGGGCAGCTCGCATCTTCTCTAGATAATTATCGTCAAGATCAGATTGCTTCTGCTCTTCAGCCTTAAGCAACTCAATGTGTGCCTTTAGCTTCTTGAGCTGGGCGGGAGTCATGAACTTCTCCATTAGTATTCCTTACTAGTTAATGAGGTTGGTTAGTCCTCGGTTGAACCATAGGTGGCACGAACAAATGTTCCTGCTCGTACCACCGAGGGACAATCGATTACTTACTATCTTTACAACAACAAGGTGTGAACTCCCCACCTTCAAGCTCGTAGTACTCACCATCGCAAGCACTGCAGTAATGATCCGCTACAGCCTCGGGGAATGGGTGGAATGGTTCCTCCTGAGCGGATCCCTCTTGAGCAGCTTCTTCATCAAGTTGTTCTTGACGCTCAGCTAATGCCGCTTCCCAAATTTCATCGGGCATCAATCACCATCCCAAGGTTCAATGTCAGCAACGTAGTTGGGATTCTCCTCAACATGCTTGTTAGTTTTCTTCAGATTACGCTTAGCCTGGCTGGGCAACCCGTAAATATCAACAAGCGTGAGTTTGTAGCGATAGACTTTCCACGATTCATAGGCGTTAAAAGTCCTTGGTACAAGAACTAAGCGGAAACCCTCCATCGCTCCACCAGTATCCATTGTGTACCACTGGATATCGTGGTGGGCTAGGGCTTCCTCTCGCTTGACCCAATAAGTCCTGTCACGGTCCTCTAGGTCATTGCACTTAGATACCCTTGTACTAGCTCTCGTGCACTCGGTACGCTCAAGCATCCAAACAGTGAATGTATTCACTGGTAGCTCCTTACTTGGGGTAGGACTTGCCCCATATAGTTTGTCCCAATGGCACCACCACTAGATGATGTCATTGCAACCTACTATACAAGTACAAGAAAACATGTACGAGTGAGAACTAGCTTGTGTGTCAACACAAGACAATTTTTTAAGCTAGCCCCTGCATGCTTTTAAGCTAGATGCTATGATAGTATAGCTATGTTTCACGTGAAACATCCTAATGACGCATCGAGTAAGCACATGCCCCTTAAGTTAGAAAGGGGACAACGTAGCTTATGTAACCAAATTTGTATCAGTTTAGGTTAGATAAGCGGGGCACGTTAAGGTAGCTAATCAGTCTACACACTTAACTTACTCGATACGCCATTAGAATGTTTCACGTGAAACATATTAGTCTATAAACGGCGCGGCTTTGTTCTCGAAAGACTCAACTGGGGTGTACCCAATCTCTCTCAATGTTTCACGTGAAACATTCTGTGACTTACACACCACGCTTGAAGCGTGTGACTTGACACAGTCCAGGGCCACGCAGATCGTTTGACCTGCCATTAGCACTATCATAGTTGACCTCCTAGTTAAGCTGACTGCCTCGTCAGGCCCTAGACATCACTCTAGGACTACGCCTCCCGGCGTTTCGGCATTGATTACCGCTTGTTCTTGCGAGTCTTGAACTCTGTGAAGAGTCCAAGGTCGCGTGTGACCTTCCTCTGCTCCGCCTCGTTGCGGATGACAGTGAAGTGAACCCTCGCGGATTCTTTGGGTGCCTTCTCACCAATGGTGAAGCCAGCGGGGACAAAGTTAGCCTTTGTCATAGTAACCCTCCTCAGGGTTTGTATCTATACACATAGTTTGTGCATAGCCTGTTACTACAGGGTCCCCCACCGAGGGATCGAACCTCGCAGTCGTGATGACCTGCCACTCCAGTGGTGTGGGGGTGAGTCAGTTTATAGTCATGACTCAGGACTGGGGGCTAACTAAGCGTTAGCGGGCTCGACAGCGTCAGCCGTGGTGGGGGCCACGACCTGGTAGTCCGCCTCTGCCTTGAACATCTTGAGGACGTTCAGGAAGATGAACTGCTGAGCGGTGTCAGCGCCACCCATGGCGTAACCCTGCTTGTACCAGGCAACCTTGGTGTCGCGGTCCACAGAAGCGAGGAGCTTGTTGAAACGCTTCTCGATGTTGTAGTCCTTGATGCTCTGGATTGCGCCAGACCAGACAGAGGGGTCACCGATCTCCACGTAGACCTCGTCGTCGTTGCGGTCCAGCATGTAGAACTGACCAGTAGGCTGGTTCAGCTCGTCAAGCTTTGCGTACAACTTGTGGTCCTCGTGGATGCCTGCGCCGAGGAGCTTGCTGCTGGCGAAGGGGTAAGCCTTACCAGAAGCAAACACGTTGCGACGCTCGACACGGAAGAAGTGACCAAGGACGTTGCCGTCCTCGTCGACTTCCTGCGTGAGACCGGAGACAATCTTCAACTGCTGGCGCACCTTGTAGTACGTGCCGAAGAAGATGTCGTCCTGCGTGATCACGTCAGTGGGCTGAAGCTCTTCAGCAACAGCGATGACGTGCTCGACGTAGTCCAGGTGATCCGGACGTGCAGCCGTGAACAGATCGAAGACCTTGCCGATGGCGAAGTCCTTGGTCTGGAGCATGGTCGCGTTCGCCGCAGCCTGAACCTCATCGAAAGCGATGAGGCCGAGTGCGAGGAACTGCGTGACGTCCACCGACATGAAGTCGGCAGTCTCCTGGCCGGTGGCCTTGGACTTGAAGTTGCGCTTGTGTGAACGCACAGTCTCCTTGTCCAAACCAGTGACGGATGGAACAGTGGTGCTAGGCACCGAGTTGGCTTTAGCCATTATGGTCTCCCATATAGTTATGTGTCAGTAACCCGCTGACACTACGGGTTGACGAAATGTACCCAGACCGGAGTCTGAGCGTACACTCAACAGCTGTGTACTTTTGCCCTTGAGTGGGCCAGGTGCGATAGTCATCCGCCTGTTACTACGGTGTGTGTTGGCACACCGCGCTCTGTGGTCTGGAGTCGAACCAGACATGCAACAGCCATACACGGCACAGATTGGATTGAGTGAGAGGCACTGCACACACACACTATGAAGCATGCGCATGCACAGGCACGGCTATGCAGCCATGCGTGCACACATGTGGTCGTATGGTGCTGTAGATACACAACACACACCACAATGCAGTGCTTGCGTCTACTGCCAGTAGTTCAGACAGCAGGTGGAATAGTCCAAAGAAGTTGATAACCTTTGGCTATAACGCAACCTACACGCAATCCAAGGCGTGTAATAGGATGGCAAGTTTTTGCGTTTTCTGAACTAAAGGCTTTTAGAGGAATCGACGGAGAGGGGCCTAAACGGGGCTAGGAGGCTCTCTAATAGGGGTCCCAATGGTTGGGTACAAGAACGCCTTTAAAAAATGCGGCGGCCCTCCTAGGGGCTCTTGAAATACTAAGTGCACTAAAGTAGAAAACCCCTCCCCAGGACTTTCCTAGAGAGGGGATTTCAATAATACTTTTACCAACCACACACACCATTTGTTTGTTTGGTGACTTAAGCATAGCACATGGCAATGTAAAAGCAAACAGTTTTTGGACTAGTGGTTAGCGATTGCTTAAACTTTTATAGCGAAAAAAGAGTTTGATAGCGACATGCAAGTATATAAAGAGATACTATGATTAATTGGAACAGGCGATACGCCAGTGAAATTTGCGGGTGCGGCGATCCAGCCGTAGGTAAAGATGCCTATGGCAACCCATCTTGCGAAAATCACAAGTACACTGAACCCACTGCTAATGATGTAGCCAAACGTATGGTTGATGCTTTGGGAGAACATCTCAATGATGATGAAATTCTTGAGTGGGACCCACGCACACCTCAAGAATCAGAGATGAGCAAAAAGGTCAACGCTCTTGGCATTAAAGAACCTGTTATACCAAGCCGTAATCCTAAAAGTTGTCAAGTTTGCAATGCACCCACTGAAAATAGAAGTGCTCGTTGCAATAAATGCAATGTTGCTATAAATGAGCTTTTTAATATACCAGAGTTTCGTGAATTAACAAGACGCGAAGACATAGAAGGCGTCAATGAAATGGTTCGCCAACATCGTGGTATTGATAGACACCCCGCAGAAGATATTTTTAATTCACCAGTAGCAGATGAGTCACAGCTACCTCCACACTATAAAGGAAGTAAAATGAACTGGAACAATCGTTACGCTAGTGAAGACGACATTAAAGAGATGAGTAACGATCATAGAGAGTTTAATGATGCCATGGACCGTGTTCACACTAAGAGCATGGAAACCTCAAAAGATCTTTCTAAGAAGATGAAAGATTTACATGAAATGGTTCAAACTATCAAGAGTATAAACAACCCTGATGCACCATAGAGCTAAACCCCTTATAACACAAGGAAAATAGAAAATCGGAATCGGTTCTAAGGCCGGTGACGCGTGGTGCCCGTTTTAACCTAACTAGGAGTATAACTTAATGTTTAACAGTAAAGAAGCTGCAAAAAGAAATAAGTACTTTGTGCCTGATGCTTCACGGGCTAGGTCTAATACTACACGTGCCAAAGACCCATTGACTCTTTTGCACATGGAAGGCACTGGTGGGTACAGCATCCACAAAGAAGATCCTGAGTTCTTTCATGTAAACAACCAGACTGCTAAGGCTGCTAATGCTTATCTTAGCTACCTTGATGAAGACGAAGCCCCAAGCCCCAAGGCTGTTCGTCTATTTGGCCTTGAAGAAGCTAGTCCGGGCAACTGGAGACACAACCGAGATAAGTCGCAGCTAGCTAACGTTAAAACGCTTGGTGACTATATGAACGTTAAGGTGCGTAACAAGACTTTTGGCCATACATACCAGCTTGGTATTGGGATACGTCAACCATCGTTGGTTATTGCTCCTAGTGAAGAAGGCTACACGGACTACCGTGGTAAGCGTGCAGGATCGTACACCAATGAGCGAACAGGTGAAAAGCACATTGCTAATCCATTGACTCTTATGGGCCAATCAGAAGCAGAGACAATGTTGCGGTTTAATAGGCTAGTAAACGAGAATGTTACTGATCCTGAGCGATACCGTGAACAAATGAAGAAAGTAAATTACCGCACTCATGGTGTCAAAGAAGGTGGGAGTTACATAGGGATCAAAGAAGGCACCGAACCACTACTTGTTCACCACCACATCAACCACACAATCAACAATATGTGTGAAGCTCATGATGCTGTTGCAGGCGGAATTGATCAAAAAACAATTGATCAAGGTAAAACTGCCCGTTTTGTTAAGTGTTTTTGCCCTCACTGCATAATTGATAAGAGTACTCACCCTGTTAATCAGTGGAAAGATATGCAACACCACGAAGAAGCAGCCCGTAAAGCTGACCCAGCGACCGGTGAACTCGAAGATCCTAGAATTAGAAAAGCATATTTTGTTGGTTTTCCTGTTTCTGAGAGTGCTCAAGAGCTTGGACCAGTGGGTAAGCGTTGTCACCACCGTATTATGGAAGGTACTAAGGCTGAATCACAGGTTATTAACCACGCTGTTCGCGGTAGAAAAGATAGAGCAGCAAAATCTATGGACAATTCACGGGGATCTCGACGTCGTCCATCCAGTGGTACTCCTCTTGATAACCTGATTGATAATTCAGGAATACAATCAAGAGTGCATTTTGACAGTGATACTGACAGTGATACTGACAGCGATGAAGAATAAAATCAAATTGTTACCTGAAATCTATTGACAAGAATAAAAAAATCCTCTTATATATATAACTAAGGAAAACATGTCAGATAACCGTGACTATGAATCACACACTGATGAAGAAAAAAAGCATAGTGATACTGATATCCTCCGGTTTAAGGAGAATATTGACCAAATTTCCTCCTTATCATCAATCTTTTCGGTAGAAAAACCAAAAGAAAACGATAACGATCATGTTTATCGCATAAATATCACTGAATATTGCAAACATGACGGTGTTATCATCGAATACACCAAAGAAATTGACGTTTATGACTTTTCTTTGGTCATGGATGAGATTTTTGACATCGATATTGACAATTTTGACATCGATGAAGACAATTACGAAGAAGATGTCAGGGTTTTCGGTAGCTTAGACGAAGTTATTGACTATCTTCAGCAAAATAAAGAAGAAGATAGCTAATGACAGTAGAAAGCCACGACCAAAATGTTACTCATCATTACACTGTTCATTATCCTGATCACCCTGAGCGTACTTCAGACCCACACTACGTTGATTTCAATCATTTTAGAGCAAAAACTAAAGATACTGCTGTTTGTAGCATCGGTTCTCACCGCAATGACTTTAGCGAATGCGATTCCGATCACCCCTTAGAGCTTCACCACACTCATATTGAGTTCAGTTTGCAAAACGGTGTTGATCTTAAATGGCTCGAGGCTGATTACCCAGGTGTTAGTGATCCTGACAACATTGGTGCATGGGTAGAAAGTGCAGACAACCTTGAGTGGCTTTGTTTATTCCATCACAGAGGGCACGGAGGTGTCCATACGGCAGCAGCAGCCGACTATGAAGCTGAAAAATATGTGAGAGGGCTCATAAAATGACAGACCGTATCGTAGGTAAACTAGGTAAGCTAGACCCAAGACGCCCTGCTGGGCTTCATTCACTTGCTTTTTATCAAGGCAACCCTCTTCCAGCTGCACCAGATAGCGTAATTACACCAAATGTACCCAATTGGGGAGTCTTAGGAAACGATACACATGGGGATTGTACTTTTGCTGGTATTGTACACGCCAGAATGGCTAACGCTGCTACGCTGGGCCTCACAGAAACCTTCCCCTCCGACGCCGATGTGGTCAACGCGTACCTTTCTTTTACGGGAGGAGCAGATCAAGGAGCGGTAGAGGCAGATTTGCTTAAGTTCTGGCAAACCAATGATTTGTTTGGTAGCAAACTTGCTGCTTTTGCTCCTACTGATCATGCTGACCTTGACGAGCTTCGTAGCGTCATTGCTTCTTATGGCCTTGTATACATCGGTGTAAAGCTTCCTGTCACATTCCAACAGCAGTTCGTACAGAACCAACCATGGGACCTTACAGGCACTCCTGCTGACAATCAGATCGAGGGTGGGCACTGCATCATCCTTACTGGTTACGATAAGGACTACGCTGAATGTATTACCTGGGGTAAAGTGCAGAAGGTGTCATGGAGGTGGCTGCAGAGCTACATGGAAGAGAGCTGGGCTCTCATCACTCCAGAAATTGTTGAGAAAGGTCTTTACGGCAACATGCGCCTCGAAGAACTTACTACTGACCTAGGAAAACTATAATGGCTAATATCCCAAAGAGAACAGATGAGATCCTTGAAGAGCAAGGTGACCGAGTTCGCATTATTGCTAACATTGGCCCAATGCGTTATAAGACCGGTGGACTGTTCTCTGGCCTTCTTGTAGAGGCAATGCTTGGTGATGAACGTATTGGCTATTTTACTGCTGAAAAGCAAGCTAGCGGTAACTACATTATGGATGGCGTCTATGTTGAGCCAGATTATAGAAATAATGGTATTGCTACTGAGATGCTGCGCAAGGCGCATGCAACCGTAAACCTTACCCCTTATGCATTGACTGATAACCAGGTTTACCAATCAGAAGCTGGTAAGAAGCTTATTGACAAAGAAACACGCATGTTCACTGCTAGTACTCTTGTAACTGCTGGACCACTGCTTGCTTTGCCTGAGATTGCTGCTGTAGCTGAAGAAGCTGGTGCTGCAGGATCAGGCGCTAGCAATGTTGGTAAAGCGTTGAATACTGTAAGTAATATAACATCTAATGGTGGCAATAACGGTGGATCAGATGGCCAACAACAAGATGGCACAGCTGAAAGCCCTTCAACTAGTTCACAAGATTTTGCAAACCCTGCGAATCCTGTGATGGGTAGTTTTAAGGTTGTTTCTTTTATGCCAACGCCAACTGTACCGATGGAAACTCCATTGATGATGCCACAACCAAGTACATCAGGCAACCACCCAGGTTATAACGTTAACCAAACAGAAACTAAAACAGAATCGCCTAAAGAAGAAAAGCCTGTAGCAAAAGAAATAACAGAACTAAAAAAACCAGTTTCTAATCCAGACAAAAACTTTTCTTTTGAACTTGACTTCCCTATGCCAATCTCTCACTTTTCTGATTCAGCTCATCCAAGAACTAGCAGTATTGATAGCAATAGATTATTTGATTTGCTTGCTGAAGACCAATCACGCTTTGCTAGCGCCGAGAAAACCACTACTTGGGAATAAGAGTTAAAACAACCCTTAAGGCGCACTAGTCATTGATGAGATACGCTACGCAAGGCAATGGTAACTACGGAGATGATGCTTCGTTACGCGCTATTGAGTCTCCTACAGAGGAAGACGAAGGGTTTGGTTTGCCTGGCCAATCTGCGATTGGCACTGTTGGTTACTTTAGATTTGCAGACATTGGTAACGAAGACGAAAACTCAACAAGATTGACTGCTTTGGGTGATAAACCTAAAGATACCATTGATCTTGGCGGAGAACCACCAGTTGCAAGCAATGAAGGACTAGCTAGCGTTTCACCTGGTTCGCTATCAACGATTATTGGAGCAAATATGAGCATGAATGCAAGAATTGCATATGTTATGGAGAATGGTGAGCCATTCTGTAACCACTGTGAAAAGAACTACTTTCCAAAAGGACGCATTGCTTGCACGTGGTGCGGCTGTGGACGCCCGAATGATGATCATGGTGTAGTTGAGAATGATTTCAATGGTTCAAGCTTGCTTGAGAACGTAGAAGGCCCTACTGCTGGTGATCTTGACGCTGGTCGTGACATCGTTAAAGAAGAAGCCAAAATGGGTGCCGCTGGAGCATTCTACGCAATGTTTAAACAAGCTAACGATAGTGAGCTTTACTACCAAGGGTATGGCGATGCACAATCGGGCAAGCCAATGGATGAAGACCTTGCACTCTTGAGCAAAGACTATTACGAAGGCTACAGAGGGTACAAGTTTTATAACAAAACTCCTCAGCAAAGCGTTGGTCAAAGTCTTTATGATATTAAACCAAATAGCAATTCAATTCCTCGTTCGCACGACATGCACCAGATGACCCCAGGTGAAGCTGACCGTGGTCCTCTTGAATTGACGGATGGTTTTAATCACGCTACCGCTTCTGCTGGGCTTCCTATTGATGTGATTCAAAAGTTCTTTGAGATCTAATATGGCACAGTGTTTTATCTGTAATAATGGTGAACTTGTTAGGACAGCTAGCAAAACAGGACCAGAAATTTATTGTAATGGTTGCCGTAGAGTAGTGCTTAGCTCATACCTTGGGTTTAGTATCACTGCTAATGAGATTGAAAGTTCACTTGAACCATGTGAGGTCAAAACAGATCAAGGCATTAAACCTGGTTGGAAGGGCCCTGGTGACAGAGCCAAATGTAATATCTTTGACCCATCAATCAAGGGTGATTACACTGTGCCAGGTACTGAAGCAAGTGCTAAGAAAAAAGCTACTGACTCTGTTTATTCTTACAGACACCGTCAAGCTGCAAACAAAATCATTAATGCTACTGCCTATTTCTCTGGTGCCCCTGCCGCGATTGTTCCTCAATCGAGTAACTCTCAAGATTTTGCTAATAATGGACCTAACCCAGCACCTCCTTCAGCAAAACCACAAGATTTTAGTGCTACTGACCAAAGCTCTATCGGTCAAGCTACAGCGCCTGGTGGTATACAGCCTGGTGATATGAACAAGAACAACCCACTTAATAGTGGCACTACTGCCAGCAGAAGATTGGCTGAATTGCTTAGTGAAGAACTAGGCCCAAGTTTTTGCACAGAACATATGACGCATGATGAATGTAATCACAGCCGTAAATCGCAATAGTGACTGAGGAAAAAGAAAGACTCCATTATGAACTACGACAACATTGAGATCGAAGCCAAGACTGCTGCTGCTGATGCACGTTGGTTTAACGGTACATCCGAAAGCATCTTGACACGCCTTGACAGACTCCAAGACATCTTGGATAGAACGCGCATGGCTGCTAGCAACCCTAATGCTGGCATGAGAGACATTGAGCGTTATGCCAATATCCTAACTGAGTTGGGTGCTGAGAAGGAATCGCTCGAGAAGCTTGCTTCAGAGTACGTTGACTTTGACACTGACATGTACCTTGACAGCCTTCCTGGTGGCACCATTGCCAAGGAATACCGTGTGAGCAGTGCTGGTACCAGTGACCTGGGTGAAGACGATGGTAGCCTCTTGTACCGTACAGCTGCAGGCATTGAAAACGAATTTGAGAATGCTGACTGGATTAACTTTGTTACTGCTGGTGCTGAAGTCTGGATTGAAGACCAAAGTCCTCACCTGCTTAACAGCCAACTCAACACTCGTGAAGCTGCTGTCTACTATGTTGAGCGTAAGACGTTTCCCATTCTAGATACAGTTAAGCGTGCATCTATCATTGAGAATTTTGTTGATAATGTAGAAATCTGCCGCCGAGCTAAGAATGATGGGTCTAGCTTCCGTAGTATTAAGAGTGCTAGCGCGAATAAGCTTTCTGCTCGTATTATTGAGCAGGCCATTGACGAGTCGTTTGGAGATGGCCTTAACTGGCTCTAACGATGGAAACATGGAATGGCTTTAGAGTCGTCGGTGCAGTAGAAGACGATACTGATACTGACAATGATTTCACCAAAGATGGTGAGCTTGTACCTACTTTAAAGAAGATGCTTGCTGAAGCCTATGTTCTTTATCACACTATCCATGGGTTTCATTGGAACGTAGAAGGATCAGACTTCTATGAATACCACAAGCTATTTGATGAAATTGTAAGTGATATTTACGAGAACATTGACCCTATCGCTGAAAATATTAAAAAACTAGGCGAAAAAGCACCATTTTCTATGAGTCAGCTTGTTAGTATAAGTAGTATCAAAGATACTGACCTTGAAAGCAATAATACAAAAGAGCTGTCTAAGAAGTTCTTGGGTATGAACGAAGAGTACATCGATCATATCAAGAAAGCATTTAGAGTTGCTAACGATGCTGATGAACAAGGCATCGCTAACTTTATTGCTGAACGCATTGATCAACACCAAAAGTGGAGTTGGTTCTTGAAGGCGTCTACTGAGGCATAATGGATTCTGTTACAGAAAACATAGGTAATGTAGTTGCTTTGCTTACTGCAATTGTTAGTGGCCAAGAAGAATTAGCTTATAAAATGGTTCTTGAGAGTGATCCTGTCGAGTTGTTCAGTTCAATCGCTGGAGTTATGATGGTTTTCATTAATAAGTTATCAAGTATTAATGGGATTACCCCAGAAGAGTGCCTAAAGAACTTGGCACTAATAGCGTACAAAGCTAATTAATTATGCCATTAGAATTGCCTGAAGGTATTACTTATAACGATGATAGTAATAAGTTTAACGAAGTAGAAGTTGATTCTACCGTTGATGTTGTAAATGATACAAAATGTATCAAATGTGAATTGCATTTGCAAGCTACGTTAGTTACAATAAACAATAGACACGAAGGCATTATCAAAGCAATGCCAAGTGAAAACATCCTGTGGAAAAACGTCTTACCAAAAGATCGCATTCGATGCATTAAGTTGATCAATGAGACTCTTATGGCAAAGCTAGAAAAACACATGGAAAGGCATAAACATGATTAGATACAGCAATACGCCAGACAAGAGCCCAAAGGTTCTTTACACAGATAGCCCAACGTCACGTGTCACCACTACGTCAGACCTTAAAGGTTTTAATGACGAAGGCACTCCTAACGAGAACTTTAGGAACTTGCAAGACTTAGACGCGGATGATGCTAACGATAACTAAGGACAATAGTGACTGATAAACTGGAAACAAATCCAGCTACACACATTGTAATACCTGATACTCAAGCCAAGAACGGTGTTCCAACTGATCACCTTACTTGGATTGGGAACTACATCGTAGAAGAGTTCCACAACCAAGATGTGAAGATCATTCACCTTGGTGACCATGCTGATATGCCAGCTTTATCAATGTACGATAAAGGCAAGAAGAGTATGGAAGGTCGCCGTGTAAAAGCAGACATTGAAGCTGCAAACGAGCACTGGCATATTCTTAACCAACCATTGTATGACTACAATGAGAACAAGCGTAAGAATAAACATGCTGCGTGGAATCCAGAGCGTCATATCTTGCTTGGCAACCATGAAGATCGCATTAACCGTGCTACAGAAATGGATGCTCAGATCTCTGGGTTGTTTAGTACCGATGATCTTGACTACGCTAAGAGTGGTTGGAGAGTTAGTCCTTTTAAGAATATCCTATGGCTAGATGGTGTAGCTTATAGTCACTTTTTCTATAACCATATGACTGGCATCCCATACGGTGGGAACATTGATACCCGCTTGAAGACCATTGGCCATTCGTTTACTATGGGGCATCAACAAACATTCCTTTATGGTATGCGTTATGTAAACGATAGTAACGAACCATACTCACAACATGGCCTTGTCGCAGGCGCGTGCTACTTGCACGATGAAGACTATAAGGGTCCACAGGGCAACGCTCACTTCAGAGGTATCGTAGTAAAACATGGTGTACAGCATGGTAGCTATGATATCCAGCAGATTTCACTTGACTCTTTATGCCGTAGATACGAGGGAATGAGCCTCGAACGGTTTAAAAAGCTCAAGTATCCGCGTATGTAGTATATGGCTTCTGCAATTACTCCTCAGCGTAAGAACTTTCGTTGCACCTTTAATCGTTATGTATCTGAATACAATAGGGATGCAGTAGTTCGTTCAATTATATCGCAATTTGAAGGGTATTTTGCTGAACCCGAAGTTACAGTCACCGATGATGGTTTTATTATCTCTTTAGCCCTTGGCGACAACCTATCTGCCACAATGGTTAGAGACAAGATCCTTTGGAACCAATTTGTAGAGAGCGTTACAGCTGCTGACGCCATTCGTAAGATGCAGATCATCCGTTTGCCTAAAGCTAGTAAAGAGAACGAAGGCACCGTAGGTGGTTTTGGGCCACATGGTAGTGATAGCGGAGTAGATGAGATTATGGTTGCTGATGGCCGCCCTATCCCCCATAAAGAATTCAAGATTGATATGGGTGATCGAGCTGATGGCCCACCCACAGTTACTGCTAGTCTTCGTTACGCTGACCCAACTGGCAACATGCTTCCTCAGGTTTATGGTCCAGGTGCTGAAACTGATAAACCAGTTGATGAAGACCTTAACAGCGACATTACTAACATGAAGAGTGACCCTTCTACTGAGCTTGACTCAGGTAAGCCTGCTCAAAACCACCCAAAGCTTTTTATGGGTTTTAGAGTGGTTGCTATCAATAGTGATACTGGTGGTGCCTTCACTCTTAATCAACCAAATGGCTTCCAGGACGTTGGTAAGCCACCTAGAAGTGGAGACATCCATCAAGAAGCAGGTGCTGCAACTGGTATTGGTGGTGGAGCCCCTATTAGTGGTGCTAGCTGGTATGTAACCCAACCTGGCAATGAACAAGGCACTGATCTAGGTACAGAGCGTATCAAGAGTGATGCTTCTGCTGCTCCTTTTGGTGCTATTGCTGCTAGCAAGATTGAACCAGAACCAGAAGATGTAGATAGTGCAATTGACTTACCACAAGCGCGTGGTGGTACACAATCTGTCCCCGATGGTGGGCAAGTAGAGGGTTGGTTTGCCAGCCGTTACTTTGGTTTAAATGAAACATATGGATATGAAGGCGATATAGATGACTACGACATATAAGGTATATGCCGCAGGGCAAGAACCAATTAAATACGTACCAGGAGACTTTGTCTTGGTTTCATCTACTGGTGTTCTAGCTAAACTCATTCGCTTTGGTCAATTCTTTCGTTACCATGGCAAGATGAAACCATTCGCTCATTGGAACCATGCTGCGATGATTGTCAACGAAGATGGTACCATTGTTGAGGCTGTTGGCCGTGGGGTCATCACTAGCAACATAAGCGATTATACAAATGTAGAATATTACTACGTTTCAACTAAGCTCAACAAGCAAAGCCGCGATCAAACAGTAGCTGCCTGTAAGAGTTTTATTAAGGATAAGTATGGTTTCTTAACCATCTTGAGTATTGCTTTGGAATTAGCTACTGGCATCAAAATGCAGTTCACTAATAGTAACACTATGATTTGTAGTGCTGTAGTAGCACAATCCTTATGGGCAGGTGGGGTCGTATTCGACCGAAACCCTTATCAAATGATGCCAGCTGATTTAGCTGCTGCTTTCAATATTTTGACAGAATTGCCAAATACTTGATTTTTGTGCATTTTATGCATTAAAGTAAAAATATGAAAAAAGCAGTCATCACTATCAGTTATGATCCCCGTGATGCACAGAGCGACGAGCTCGCAAGCCAAGAGATTAGCGAGACTATGTCTGGCCTTCTTAATAGCTTGCGTACTCAGGTCAATGGCGTCCAGGTATCCGTCAAGTTTACAAATACAAACAATAAGGAGAAGTAAAGATGTCTAATCCAATTAACACAACTACAACTAGAGCAACAGGTCGTGCCTTTGCTTCAGCTATCGTTGGTGCTTTGCTTGCTTGGGGTGCAACCAAGTGGGGCAATCTCAACACTGGTACGTTCACCGTTTTGGTGCCTGTTGCCACTGGTGTTTACTACTCAGCTGTTACACAACTCGAGAAGAAGTACCCTAACCTTGGTTGGTTGCTTGGTACTCTTCCCCAGCCTAAGGTTGTTGCTACGCCTGTTGTAGAGCCCACTCCGGCACCTGTTGCTGCAAAGGCACCTGCTGCTAAGAAGGCTGCAACAAAGGAATAACGCAGTTTAGGTCCTGTAGCTCAGTTGGTTAGAGCACTTCCCTGTCACGGAAGGGGTCGTCGGTTCAAGTCCGATCAGGATCGCTATGAATAAAGTAATTAACTTAGACATGTTAATGACAAACGAGCTTTACTTCCATTGTGATAAAGGTCATGGTGATTGTATCGTTGCATTGCACACATTGAAAAAATTGTGTGATAATAATGAACAAATTAAATGCAACATCTTTATACCTGAGCAATATCGTTCTCAGCTTGGTGAAATGATCCAAGATACGAACGTAAGTTTCATTGATGCACCACACCCACGTTATTCAATTGACCTATGGTGCCATGCTTTGCTCGGTGATAGCATTTATAGCCCCATCCATCATTCAAAGCAAGATAACACTCTTAGTAGCTATTCTATGTGGGTATACGAGATGGGTAATTACCTACACCAATATAGTTTGCCTCACCTAAACAAGCCATTTAATTCTATTGAAGATGTTGTGCTTGATGAAAAGTGTTTTGCAGAAGATGTGCTTGATGGTGAAGAATTTGATTGCTTAATTATCAATGGCTATCCAGTTAGCCCAGTTCTTCTTATGTCTAGAGAAGAACAAGACAAGAACTTTGCTGCATTGCTGCAATATTTGACTGATGAAGGTAACAAAGTTATCACCACCATTAAAGTCGATGGTTATCGTAGCACACAGGATCACAATATGACTTTGGTTGATATTGGCAAACTTGCTAAGCGTTGCAAGGCAGTTGTTGGTGTGCCAAATGCACCATTCATTGCTTCTGTTAACAAGTGGAGCATGGAAACTGTTGGTGAGTTCATTTCTCTGCTTGATCGAGTTAACATCACTACCCCTTACCACGATATGGCTAGGACTTTTGATATCAACAAGAAGTTCAGCACTGTCAAGACATTGCATGAGTTGATCTAATGAAGGCAGCTATTCTTAAAGAGCTCAACGCTCCTTTGTCTATAGAGAATATTGGCCTTACTGAACTACAAGTGGGTCAAGTACAGGTCCGAGTCCTAGTCAGTGGTATCTGTGGATCACAGCTGCACGAGATCAATGGCAACAAAGGCAATGGTAAGTTCCTTCCCCACCTCATGGGCCACGAAGGCTGTGGTATCGTAGAAGACATTGGCCCTGGTGTTACTACTGTTAAAGTAGGAGACAAGGTTGTTATGCATTGGCGACCAGGTGCTGGTATTGAGTCTGCATTCCCCCAGTACATGCTTGGTGACACCACCTTTAGTAGCGGTAAAGTAAATACCCTATCTCAGTGGTCTATTGTTTCGGAGAACCGACTTACCACAGTCCCCTCAGAGACCCCTAATGACCTCGCTGCGCTCCTTGGATGTAGTTTGACTACCGCACTAGGCATTATTGATAATGAGTGCGATTTTAAGTTCGGTGAAAGCGTTGCTATCATTGGCACAGGTGGTGTAGGTCTCAACCTTATCCAGGGTGCAGCTATGCGTAGTCTTAGCCCTATTGTTGCAATCGATAACAATGAAAACAAGCGTGAGCTTTCATTCACTGCTGGTGCTGATCTCTTCTATAATACCTCAGAAGAAAAGTTCCAAGGCAAGGTTGATGTTGTTATTGACACAACTGGCAATGTTGATGTAATCAAAGAAAGCTTTGGTTATCTTTCTAACAATGGTCGAATGATATTGGTAGGCCAACCCAAGCCAGGTACATCGCTTGAGATTGCTAATGCTCTTAGTTTCTTTAATGGCAATGGTCTTAGCATCAAAGCTACACAGGGTGGCAAGACAGACCCAACGGTTGATATCTTGCGTTATGTTAACCTTGAAAAGGCTGGGAAGCTTTACTTCGATGAGTTTATTACTCACAGATACAAGCTTGATGAAGTCAACAAAGCATTTGATATGCTTAGAAGTGGTAATGCCGGTAGAATCATGATAGATATGGAATAATGGACAAGCGCAACTGGACCCCAGAAGAATTGATTGCCTTTGAAGATAGAATTGGCGATCTTTACCTTGATAATAAATTGCCTTTTTTGTTTCACCTCTCTGGTGGCAACGAAGAACAATTGATTGATATCTTTAAGGATATTAAAGAAGGTGACTACGTTATTTCTAACCACCGTAGTCACTACCATGCTCTTTTGCATGGTATCCCCGCAGATGACCTAGAAGACAAGATCCTTAATGGTCGTAGCATGTTTGTTTACGATCGTGCACGTAACTTCTTCTGTTCTGCAATCATTGGTGGTACCCCTGCGATTGCTGCTGGCATTGCTGTTGCATTGAAGAAGAAGGGATCTGACCAAAGAGTCTGGTGCTTTGTTGGCGATGGCACAGAAGACAATGGTCACCTCTTTGAAGCTGCACGGTACGTAGAAGGCTTTGACCTTCCATGCACATTTGTTGTGGAATCAAATAACCGCTCAGTAGAAACTACTAACGAAGAGCGTTGGGGCACCACTGCTCACTTTGAGTGGCCTTTTGAGTGCGTAAAGAAGTACCAATATGACATTACGTACCCACATGCTCGTAAGCCTGGAATGATTGACCTATCAAAGGCTGTCAAACTTACAGATGATGATTACTTCCCTAAGCTCGAGCCTTTTGAATACCCTGTGGTTGATATTGACCCAAGTATTTCTTACAAAGATGCTATTAGTCAGGTAATGACTAAACTTGGAGAAGAAGGTGCTGTATTCATTGGCTATAACGTAGCTAGAGGCGATGCTATGGGCACCATTAAAGAAGTGCCATACGAACAGAAGCTAGAAACTCCTGTAGCAGAGAACCTTATGATGGGTATAGCTATTGGTATGTCATTCGAAGGTTACAGACCAGTAGTTTACTTTGAACGTCATGACTTTATGCTTGTAGCTATGGATGCAATTGTTAACCACCTTGACAAGATCGAAAGAATCTCGCATGGTGAGTTCAAGGTACCTGTTATCGTACGTGCAATTGCTGCTGACTCAGGGCCTTTCTACTCAGGCATTACTCACTCGCAAGATTTTACTGAGCTTCTAAAAGCTGCTGTTACTATCCCAGTTATTGAGCCAACAAACGGTGCAGAAGTAGTAAACGCTTTTTATGGAGCTGCTTTGAGTGGTCGTCCAGCAATTATCATCGAAAAGAAATCACGATACTAGATGAGTCGTGTACTTGTAGTCGGTGAGAGTTGCAAAGACGTATTTGTTTACTGTGATGCAATGCGCCTTGCCCCTGATGTTCCAGTGCCAGTGCTAAATGTACTTGGCCAAGTAGAGAATGCAGGCATGGCAATGAATGTACTGAATAACATCAGTATGTTTGTTGACTATGACATCATTACTAATGAGAACTGGGATAGCATCACTAAAACGAGGTATGTGCATAACGCTACTAACCATATGTTCTTTAGAGTTGATGCAGAATCTAACTATGGTAGATTTCATAACAATATTGATTACAGCAAGTACGATGCTATTATTATTTCTGACTATAACAAGGGATTCCTTACAGAAGAGGACATCCAAGACATTTGCGAGTCGCACCCACGTGTTTTTGTTGACACAAAGAAGAAGCTTGGCAAGTTTATAAGTGATGCATTCATTGTTAAGATCAATGATTATGAGTACAACAACTCAGAACCTATTGCTAGACTTTTTTACTCAGATATCATTATTCATACCATGGGTGCTAAGGGCTGTGAGTACAGAGGCGAAAGATTCCCCGTTACCCCTGTAGAAGTTAAAGATTCTTCAGGTGCAGGTGATGCTTTCATAGCAGCACTCGTGGTCAAGTACGTTGAAACTAACGATATCGTACAAAGCATTGAGTTTGCTAACAAGTGTGCTTCTGAGGTAGTAACACATAGAGGAGTTACAACAATATGATCATTCTGACTGGTTCAGAAGGGTTTATTGGAAGTAATTTTAAAAAAGCGCTCTCAGGCAAGCAAGTCATCTATCTTGACTACAAAGACTGCCATAGTTTCTTATATAGCTTTAAAGAATGGGACAAAGTTGAGCTTATCCTTCACCAGGGTGCTATCTCGAGCACAACGGAGAAGGATCTTAGAAAACTATACACGTGGAACGTCGAATTTACGATGGATCTATTTGAAATCGCTATGTTGTTTGGCATCCCTGTAAAATATGCTTCTTCTGCCTCTGTTTATGGCAATTTAGATGGCATTGTTAATCCAATCAACCAATATGCCATTTCAAAACTGCAAATTGATTATTGGGTGCAAGATCGTATTAAAGACTTCTCACTTATCCAAGGATTCCGTTATTTTAACGTATATGGTAACGGTGAGCAGTATAAAGGCGACCAAGCAAGCCCAGTTAGCAAGTTCTCAGCTCAGATTGAAGAAACAGGCGTACTAAAACTGTTTGAAGGCTCTGACAAGTTCTATAGGGATTTTATTTGCGTAGATGACGTCGTCAATATCGTTCTTAACAATGATAAGACCTCTGGCATCTATGATCTTGGTACAAGCAACCCAATTAGCTTTCAAGACGTTGCTGAGGCAGTTGCATATAGGTACAGTGGTGCATTAGAGTACGTACCATTCCCAGAGCATCTAGTTGGCAAGTATCAAACGTATACTTGTGCCAAAAAAGAGTGGGGCGACTACAACTTCAAGACAATAGGTGATTATCTAGATGGATAAGAAGATATTTCTCACTGGTACGTTTGATGTAATCCATCCTGGCCATATTGAGTTGTTGAAATACGCTAAGAAGCATGGTGACCACTTGACTGTTGCTATTGACACCGACAGAAGAGTAAAAGAGAAGAAGGGCGAGGATCGTCCGTTCCACAACCAAGATGATAGGCAACTTGTTATCAGCTCTATAAAATACGTTGATCAGACTTTCCTATTTGACTCAGATGAAGAGCTAATTAACCTTGTTAAGGCTTTAGAACCAGACGTGTGGTTTGCTGGTGCTGACTGGTGGGGTAAAGAATTTCCAGGTAAAGAATACGCTAAGAAAATTAGCTATTTTACTAGGATTGAACCGCATTCAACGACTAGGATACTAGAACGATGAGATATGTTGTAGACATTGATGGTACTATCTGTACGCTTACAGATGGCAAGTATGAAAACGCACTACCCATAGAAAATGCTATCAAAAAGATTAATGATTTGTATTCTAAGGGCAATACTGTTGTTTATTTTACTGCTCGTGGTATGAGCAGGACCACTAATGACCCAGTGCTGTCTGATAGGCTTTTCCGTGAGATTACAGAGCGCCAATTAGAAGAATGGGGTTGTAAGTACCATTACCTAATTATGGGCAAGCCTTCTGGTGATGTTTATATTGATGATAAAGGAATCAACAGTGATGACTTCTTTAAATAAAGAGTTTGTAGAAAAGGGCTGGGGTTACGAAGAGATTCTCTGTAACTCTAAGAAGTACTGTGCCAAGATCTTGCATATGAACAAGGGCAAGAAGCTTTCTTACCACTACCACAACATTAAAGACGAGACATTCTATGTAGAGAATGGCAAAGTCATTGTTGTGTACGGTGAGACAGATGACATTGAGCTAGCACAAGAGAAGGTACTTAACGCGGGTGATCTTTTCCATGTACCAACAGGGTTGCGTCACAGGATCATTGGCTTAGAAAACTCACGGGTGTTTGAGTTCTCGACACAGCACTTTGATGATGATAGTATTAGAGTAATCAAAGGCGATTAGTTTTACAATCCCAGGTAGCTCAGCGGCAGAGCAAGCGACTGTTAATCGCTCGGTCGTAGGTTCGATCCCTACCCTGGGAGCATAAGGAATGATGGCTGAGTGGTCGAAAGCACCGGTTTGCTAAACCGGCGAGGTGTTAAAGCCTCCGTAGGTTCGAATCCTACTCATTCCGCTGCATGCCATGCTAGTGTCTTTGAGGGATGGTGTAATGGCAACACGTCTCATCAGATAATGCTGTGCGTAAACGCTTAAAACATTCTGGGGTAGTGTAAAGGTAGCACCGGAGTCTTTGGAACTTCTAGCCCTCGTTCGACCCGAGGCCCCAGAGCTTGAAGGTTCGAGTCCTTCTCCCTCAGCAAACCGACAGTAGCTCAGTGGTAAGAGCGGAAAGCTTATATCTTTCTGGCCGATGGTTCGATTCCATCCTGTCGGACTTTTATTATTGCATGTTCAACTCCTACTGCCCGGACTCATAATCTCTTGGTCGGGGGTTCAATTCCCTCCTGCCGGACAATTTAAAACAAGCTCTATCTTATAACAGGTATTAGGCAATATGTTGCCTACTGTCCAGCGTTTCTACGGAAACAATATAAGGAGTAACACGATGACCTCAATGTTTGATTATGACGACTCAGTAAATATGGCTTTTGATGCCAAGATTGCTGGTAAAAACCTTGTCACCGCTAAGCACGAATTGCTTACTAAGACCGGTGATTTCTTGTTCATGGCACACAGTGACCGTGAACTTGCTTTCCGTATGCAGATGGTTGAAGAGGACATCGAGCGCACTGCTCACCGTAGACTCGCTAACGTTAGTGACTCCAAGGCTAAGCTCGTCCGTGCCGTGCTAGAAGAGTGGACTCTGCGCCACGCATCTTGCCAGTTCTGCAAGCTTGCTTCTGATAAAGACCCCAATAGCAATAAAGACGTTCCTGACTACACGCCCAAGAGCAATGCCAATGACTACCACAAGCACTACGATGGAAGTGATGAACCTCCTTGCACTAACTGTGGTATGCGTGGCAACCACTACTGCACAGGCAGTAAGGGTCACCCTAACACACCTAACCCGTACAACCCAAAGAAGGGTCCTAACCCGTACAGCCCGGATAAGGGTCCTAACAAGGGTCCTAACAAAGATCCTTACAGAACTGACCCTAACAAGCCATTTACTCCACACCCCAACACAGCTCCTAACAAGCAACCTGACAACCCTTACAAGGGTCCTAACAAGGGTCAACCTGGCATCCCTAACCCGTACAACCCAGGCAAGGGTAAGGATCGTCCTGAGACCAATATCATGCCTCCACACCCTAACAAGCGGCCCGATAATCCTGACAAAGGTCCTAACAAGCCCCCTTACCAAAAGTAATATCAACCTTTATTAAATCGTTAGGTTGATATGGATAAAACATTTAACTCTAAATACTCGTCGGGTACTGGTAGCATTAGTGGGAGTGACCCTGAATGGGGCACTGGCAAAATGGTCAGCAAGTCTCCTTTTGGGTTGCCTTGGTATGTTGACGAACCAGAAGATCTTAAGGTTATTCGTAGATCAAAAGACCCCCATTGGCAATTTGGTTCAACTCCTAGAAGCAGAAAAGAACGTGATGAACTCGGTCGCCCAATAGCACCTGTTGAAAAGAGAGAAAAGGATACTTGGGAAGAATTTGATCCTGACGTACACAAACCTAGTTTTGCAGTCGATTCTGAAGGTGTAAAAGAAAAAGATCCAGCAGAACCAACCCCTCCAAAAACTCGTTATACAAGCGAAGAGGATGCTCTTAAGCGTATTCTTAACCAACAGGGTCAACGAACAACTGATTTCCCCATTATCTATTCTCCAGAGGCACTTGAATTCTTGAAGGAATCAAGTGTTATTACTTTGTCACGTATTGAAGACATTGTTAAGCCAACCAGAAGAATTTTTAACGCTGCTGTTAACTCAGAAGATAATTATGACACTGATAATCCTGAGAACTTGCAGGATGAATGGACTGATCGTACTCCTGAGGAAGAAGAAAAAGACCAAGCTGAATCAGAAGCATCAGAGGAAGAGGAAGAAGAAAATCAGGTAGGTAAGTTTACTTACGATGATAATCATTCTTTTACCCCTGCTGCTCCAGGGGTAGACGAAGAGCCCGAAAACGAAGACAATCAAGAAGAGGGTACTTCACAAGACAGCGGTGAAGAGGGTAAAGAAGACGAGGATATCGTCCCAATCCCAACAGCACCACCAAGGCCTAAGAAGTTTAAGAGCTCTACGCCAAAAGTAATTACAGAACAAACTGCTGTCCCTCACAACCCTGAAAACGAAAGTTTTGATGAAGAAGATGAGAACCTTGCTCCTATTGCTGAATCAGGTGCTGCTAGAAAGCTAAAGCAAGATAAGAACCGTAAGAAAACTGTCAATGTTCCTCCTCACGCTGTGCAAGGGCCTGACCGTTTCATTGCTCACCTTTTACGTGAAGACAACGAAAAAACACAAAAAATGCTTGTAAGAAAAAGTGACAAAAAAGGCATTACTTACAATGCTGCTCTTGATGATACCTTAAATGACTTAAGAGAAACTAATGAAAAACGCGAGAATATAAAAGAGCTTAGCAAGGCAATCCTTGACAAAGGCCTGTCCGATGACGGGTATGGCAAAGCAGTCACTAAAGAACGTGGAGAAAAAGAAACTCACGTGCATTGTGGTTGTGAAAAAAGAGATGGCTTTGAAACGCTTGATAACATTGCTAAGATCAAGGGATCTGATCAGTATAAGCAAGGCATCATTGATATCAAAAGAGATCCACAAGAATATGACTCTGATGGTTACTCAAAGCGTGACCGTATGGATAAATTTATTGCAGAATCTACTCGTTGTAAGGGTGACTAATGTCAATTCATGATACACACTACGACCCAAAGAAGCGTTGCGCTATAGCAGACTTTGTAGACTCTCTTCCCGAAGATGAAAAAAAAGACTGGGCTTACTTAGGTAATTGCGGCATTATTCAGCGAGAATCTAGAAAAGCAAAAAAAGCTAGAAAACGTGGTGGTAAGAGTTGGGATAGCACCATCGGCGCAGAGAACAAGCATGGTGAGATTATTATCACCCGCTCCGGCAATAGTCAAATCCATTCTTGTGTTAACCATGCTGCTTTGCTTTTGAATGAAGGCGTCAACATGGAGCACATGCTTCAGCATCAACGACCTGATCTAAATCCTGGTGAAAGCCCAGACACGCAGAACCGTTTCCACAACAGAACAGAAATGCGCACTGAAAGATCAGACAAAGCAAAAGCTAGGCTGACTAAAAGAAAAATCTTGGAAAATAAAGAAAATAGAACGCGACGTAGAACTGATGCTGATGCTGATGCTACACCAGTGCCTAATCCAAATAGAACACCAGTGGAATACTTTAATGAAAAAGAGCTTAAACCAAAGATTAAATTCAATGCTGGCGAAACAGAAACGCCTACAGCTCCTACAGCTCCTACAGAAACCAAGCGTCCTGGTCGAGAGCGTAAGAACAAGCCAACACCTGCCGCGCCAACACCTGCCACGCCAACTAGTAGCCCAACAATTAATATTCCAAAAGCAAGAGTAAACCGGTTGTTTAATGAAAACGAACTCGAAGATGACGAAAGCTTATAATGAAAAAGTTTGTTTTTAATAAAGAGATAGAATACGTTAAGACTTCAGCCAATAACTTTGAGCCTGAGCTGCCTAACGCAAAACAAGAAGAATACAATCGGCTTGAGAACGAAGCACGTAAGACTCGCAAAAAGCGTGAAAAAAAGCGCAAACAAACTGATGATTTTAATGACGCACCATTTGCTATTTTGATGGGTGATCACGACTATGACCCAGACACAAACCCAACTGCAGAACCACCTTCGTGGGAGTTTGTTCACCATGAAATACCTAAGTACTCGGGAGAAAATAACCGTGGTGCTGACTATACCCGCGACTTGAAGCAAACTTTGCTTAGTAGTGGTCAGTACCGTACAGTTCGTATCCCTAAATCACAATACTCAAACTCTGAGCATGCTGATTTTCTTCTTGATAAAGCACCGACTGGTATCTTAGGTTTTAGACGCGTAAATCCTGGCGAGAACATTAGTAGTGCTACAAGCAAGCTTCTGCGTGCTAATGAACAGGGTGAGAAAAGCAAAGCGCAAGGCGCAGGGACTGGCTCTGATGGGCTAGACCCAGACTCAGTTGCTAATATCATTGCCAACCACAAAGGTGATGCTATTCACCACTTAATGTCATTGGCTCTTAGTGCTAGCCCTTATAAAAAGGGTGACGATCTTTGTGTGTGCGGAGGGGATTCAACCCATGGTTGTGTAGTGCCTCATGGTAGAGGTGATACCCCAGAACAACTGCCACAAAGAGTGCAAGGTGGCAGTGTCCCTGGCTACAAAGAGCGTCTTTCACAGAACCCATTGCTCAAATTTTTCCGCAATGTGAATGGAAAAACTACATTAGCTCACGCTTTTGATGAAGGTGGTCCCGAGGGTACATTCATGCCTATGACGCACTTTACAACAGAGGGTGATACTGTTAGACGTTATACAAGTTACAACGCTGCAAAAGCAAGCGATGTTACTGGCGATGATCCTGATATGTATGAACGTCCTTTGTGCGCATGTGGTGATGGTAAGGTTAACGCATACCAGAATGAAAACATTGTTGGGGACCGTGATTGCTTCAAGGGCAACGTAAGAAAAAAAGAATCCGTTGATAGCAACGGTAAGCCTATCCTTGTACCACACACAATTGGTTTGGGCGCGGGCAAGCTAAAGTACGTTAATCCTGAAGACGCACCTACATGCAGAACTTGTGCTGGTAACAAATTTACTGATGATGGTGCAAAATCAGTACGATGCGCAACCTGTAAGGGTACAGGGCATGATCTAAGCGCAATTGATTGTGATAACTGTGAGTCACACGACTCTAGTATCCATTTGACACCCGATAACGTTTGTCCATATTGCGATGGAACAATGTACGATAAGACTAGTGACACCCCAACTTTGGTTAAAAAAGATTCAACATCATGGGATGATAACTACGAAAGCGCAACTAAAAACCATACTGCAGATGTACTTTATGGCATGGCACAAGTTGCTTTCCCATTGAAAGGCACTGGTGTTGGTAGCACTGGCATTGATCACTACCACCATGAACGTCGTAAAGACTGCATAAATTGTGATCATGATGATCAAGAGATGTTTGACGAGAATGGTAAAGCTACAGGTTTGCCATGCCCCTGCCACATAAGAAGCGCAGCAGACTCAAGCACGTTGCCTCCAGGTACACACATCTTCCATGGTGATTCTAAGACTGGTGCGGGCGCTGGTGTCTATGTTCCTACCAGAATGCTACAAAAGTCTATGGTTGATACCTATGGTGAAGGTCTTGAAGCTAGTCCTCATGAATTCCACCACTTTCCTGACCTTATTGATGCAAAGACTAAAAAAACAACAACAGATTTCTATAGAAATATGAATGATGCAGATGTTGATGATATAAACAGTACTAAGCCACTTAGATCACAGTTCGTTACTGGTATGTTGCAAAATGGTGTTAGCACGCCTAAAGAAGATCTGCTTGACGCTCTTAGGAAGAGTGAAGAGAACTGGAAAAAACCAAATGCTCATTACACAGCACCTTCAGCGGATCTTGCTTTAGCTAAAGAATTAGCTAGCAAAGTGGGTACAGTTCCTGACTTAGTCCATCCCTATGTTGCAAAGAAAGTAAAAGAACGTGCAGTAAACCAACCTGTCTTTAGACACGACCCAGAAAACTTCCCGGAGCACATGCAAGAAGGTGTGTATGCTGTTGAACGTACTATGGGCATTTTGCCTGATGCAAATTCTGGTCGTTACAATATGGATACAGATGCATTGTATAAATCTCTTAGACAAGGTGACACTGAAGGTGCTGCTAAATCATCTGCTAAGTTACATGAGCGTATTAAACGTTTCAGTGGGCCTAGAAGTGCAGAATTGTTTAAGCAATCAGTATCTAAGTTCCCAGATTATCAGACAGATAGCTGGACAATTAAGCCAGCAGAAGTAGAGGCAAAAGCAAATGAATAAACCAACTTTTAACTCAAAGATTGCTGCTACCCCAGAAGATTTTAACCAATACGACGAATATAGCTCAATGACTCCAGAGCAAATGGGTGAAGCTGGTTTTTATTCTGAGGAAGCTCAAGAACGTGTACGCCCAAGTAAAGCTAAAGAAAAGCCAAGCACAACCCGTAAGACTCCATTGCCTGGTGACATTACTGTTTATTCTGCTGAGCCTATTACATATAAACCAAAGCTTCAAAAAGGTCAAAAGTTTAGGAACGTTGTAGACCCAGAAGAGTATAAGCCTTTTGAAAGTGAAGCTAGCGAGTACCATAGCAATCTTCACAAAATGGCAGCATTGTTAAAAGTACCTGTGCTTACTATGATTTCACAGTTCCCATGCCCAACATGCAAAGGGAAGATGCACGGTGGCTTTGAGGAAGCTCCAGTAAACAAACCACATGAGCAACTTGAATGTATTACTTGTGGTAACAAAGGTTTCCATCTACCGAAAGAGCATGCTGACTTGCTTGACAACATGTCTGACGTTTCTATGGAGAACCGTAAGCACAACGAAAACGTTCAATGGCACGAAGATAACTGCCTTGCTCATGACTGTGCTGATGGTTGCCCTATCAATAGAGCTATCTTACGCCACAGATTAAACAGAAAAGATGAAGATGGTAACTTGATAAAAGGTTGCCATCCTTCTGAGTTCTGCACTGATAACCAGTGCATGCACCATGAAGAAAAAATTAATGGTCAAAGAATGCACTGTGCAAAAGATTGTGATCATGTTCTTGGGCAAGGCAATCTTGACGAAGAAGGTGGTGGCCCACTAGGACCAGCCGACCAGGCACGTGCTAATTTCCTTGAAAAAAGAAAAAAGAACTGTACTAAATGTGACGGAAATGGCTGCAGAGAATGCAGTAGCCCTAAGATCCCACGTGGTGTTGCTTTCTCACGAGCTGGATCAAGCACTAGTACTGTGTCTTTTGCTGCCCGCCGCGCCACTGTTGGTGAAAAAGACAACATTGCTCCTATGTTGCAAATCATGGGTGGTCACCCTAGACAAGGAATTAGACGAGGCACTCCCATCTATAAGATTGGTGGTTGGGACAATACTAACCCTAATGCTGCTCTTTATTCTGATTTGCCCCAAGAAGACTACATGCTGCGCCACCACACTGATGGTGCTGTCCATGTACCGGGTATGCCTACAGAAAATAATTATGAAGGCGGCATAAACGATCCTAAATTTCATGAGGATTATGGTAAGTGGAAGAATGTTGTAGACGAAGCAAACGCAAAAAGTTATCAAGAATCTTTTTACAAAGCTCCTCATAGACAAAGAGAAATGCGTGATGAAACCGCCAATGCTGGTGGCTATCAGGGTAAACACACTTTTGGTGTTATTACAAACGTCAGCCATGATGGGCAATACGTTGAAGGCGTTGAGTGGGGCGCTAGTGCGGAAGATGATCGTAATGCGTTAAGAGATCAGATAAAAGGTACGTATGGTTATCGTCGTCAAACTAGACGTACTAGTGGTGACACGGTTAACAAATCTTGGAAGAGTAAACGGGATAGAATCGTAAGAAAGCCTGTGCAAGACCACATTGCTAATGCAATGGATGAACTGCAGCCAATGATTGGTGAAAAGACTACATCAAGAAGAGTAACTGCAGTACCTTTTGCCTGTCACGTTAGCCAGGTTGGTAGAGTAGATACAGTCAACTCTCAATTCTTGCAAACTGTTGGAGACGTTCAGACAACCATGTTTAGACGTGATGTCGATCCTAGCCACAGAGATAACCCTGATGCGAACCAAGATCAAAAGATTCAGGCTGTTGTTCACCACTTAAAACCAACGCTTCTTAGTACAGAAGGTTATAAGCACCTCATGTATACCACGCCTAACAATGAAGCTAGACGACGTATGTATGGTCTTGCAGAGGAAGCTCATGCCGTATATGGGGTCCCACTAAACCACAAACACAGTTTGATTCCTAGAGAAATGCATGGAGTACTCGCTGGTCACGTAAGTATCAATAACAGAAATGACTTTGATGAAGCTTCACCATCAACTTTAGCTTACCAAGCAGCTATTAAGAGCCCAGGGCTTAATCTACCAACAAGTCAAATGCCCGGTCGATTGAAGGGTGGTGTACCTGAGATTTCTGACGAAGATGCGCAAAGAATGGCTGATACAGTCAATAAAAAACACTTCCGCGAGAAAAAAAGAAACCTAAGCAAAAATGAATTGGAAGATGTCCACGACGCTATCAAGAGCGAAGGTCACATCAATGGTGGCCTAAGAGCTGCTGGATTTGATCCAGATGATGAGGAAGAATAATGAACCGTAAAAGAAGCTACGTAGAGCCAAAGGATGCCCCCGAGGGTGTACCCTGCCGTTTTTGTGATCTACCTTCGTATACAGATGGTCTTGGCCCTGTACACCAAGATGGTGTTGCTGTAGATAAGAAAAGGCCATTGTTTTCCCACGAATACTGCCTTATGAACTCAGGTGGTTTGAAGCAAGACAACCAGGACTTCTCACTACAAGAGCTGCTCCCGTCTTACCTTAGAACTAATCAAATGAATACTTTGGGTGCCCCAGCTGAGCAGCCTATGCAAATGGTTGCCAATGTTCAAGATGATGATAGCGTGTGGGCTTTTGCTTCAAAAATGCGTTTTATTGCTAAAGAAGAAGTTAATAACTTGACTCATATGAAGAAATCACCAGCAGTACAACCTGCAACAGAAGTTAATAAATCAGAAGAATATGACTCTGATGACACGGGTGCACCTAACCCACCAAGCAAGTAGAGCAATGTAATTAACCACGATTCATACCGTAGTGTATGTATCCACGCACAGGAGAGATTAATGGAACCCCGTTTGAATATTAAAGTAGCTGAATTGTTCGATAAGACTGCAGCTGATATGGGTGCTAACCCCGATGTTAACTTTATGGACCCAAGCCAGCAATGGATTGGTGACTACATTGACCAGGACAGCAACCACTTCGAGAAAAACATGGACGCTTACATGCAACAGCGTCAGGGCCTGGGCGACCAGATTCAACGTTATGTTGATGAAGGTATGACCAACAACCAAGTGTTTGGTCCTGCTAGTGACCGTGACATCATGGCTAATGAGCCTGAAGTCGCTGGTACTGGTGACCTGCAGCTTGTTCCTTCCAAGGCAGCTGGTAAGTTTGCTAGCCAAGCTAATGGCTTCCGTACGAATCAGGCTCACCCTGACTTTACGCTTGGCCTTGTTGCCAACGTAAGCACCGGTTCGTTGATCAACTCTCGAGTCGTTGCAGAGACACCTAGCACAAAGATCGCCGGTACGGTTATTGCCGTTGGTGACAGTGAGTTCGCTGTTATCTGGGATGACCGTACTGCCTCTGTTGAGCGCAAGGGCGACTACGAATTGGTGATTGCCCAATAGCTCATGTTTAGGTCCAGAAGAACTAAGATCGTTTCTACTCCTGTAGAAGAGATCCTTGAGGTTGAGTTTCCTATCAAAGATGAATGGGAAGAAATAGAAACTTGGGAAGAACCCGAGCCAGAGCAAATAACTAACATTGAATTCTTAGCGATTAAGTACACTGAGAACGAAATGGAATGGGGAACGCTTACCAACTATGATGGCTATGAATTTAGCTTCCAATGGGATAACAAGGCAAAACGTATTGTTCGCCTTGTTGGACCTAGAGTTGATAAGTTAACTTGGGATCTTTGCAACGATGTGCTACACAAGTATTACATCAAGCCAGAACCACCAAAGGTTGAAGAACCAATTGGTCCCCAGATTGAACAAGCAGTAACAAAGATTGAATCAGCAATAAAGAACTCACTGAACCCAGTAGCTAACGCTTTTAAGAACATGGAAAGCAAGCTAGAAAAAGCGATTACGGTAAGGCCAGCTCCGGCTCCTGTGCAAGCTGCTCCTGCTCCAAGGCCACAGACAGTTCAGTCAGTACCAATGGCTGATGCACCGGCTATGAGCGTTGCAGATGATGACATTAGCATGAATGCTATGAAGTTTCTCCAGCAATCAGATACACCGGATCTAGGTATAGATTATATGAGTCTTTAAGGAGACAAGATGGAATTCGCAGAAGGATACGGTCCAAAGCAAGTAAAGAAGCCATACGTATTAGGTCAATTTGTTACTGTATATGGTAACGATGGTACGCCTGGTTCTGTTAACCCTGCTGCAGTTGCATACTCACCAGTATCTTCCGGTAGTGAAATCACACTGAACCAATCATGGAATGGTGGCATAACTGGGGTTCTGAGTCCCGGCCTCAACCTCAACGTTAATGGTAATGGCAATACAGACACCTCATTCATCTTTGCTCCTGGCGCTGCGACTGCAATTACTGACTTGACAACCGCTGTTCTCAACTTGGCACCAGCAGCAACCTTCTCTGGCAGTGCAGGTGTTTCATGGCAAGGTTCATATGACCGTTATTCCGCAGCGGATGCCTCTTGGAATGTAATTGCAACTGGCACAGTAACTAGTGGTGGTGGATCACTTAATCTTAACCAATCTGGCATTGGTAGCGTAGTTTACAACGCTTACCGCATTGTTGCCAGCGGTACACCAGGGGCTGGAATCATTAACTGGTCTATCCCTGGATTCTTCCTTGATATTAATGCTCAGAGCATTGGTCAGAATGCTATTTATGATAATGGCAATATCGGTCAGCTCAACATCCAGGACAATGACAGAATCACTATTAGTGGTGGTCAGCAGACCGGATATGCAGAAGACCCAGAGCCACTTGCTGCAATTAAGAACAACGCAGACTACTTCGGTTAAGGAGAAACTATGGAAAGACAACAAAACATCAGACAAGCTTCAATCCGCAGAGTCGGTGCTAACTTTGATTTTAATGGAAATCCTATCACTCAGAACCGTTCAGGTGGTATCATTAGAGCTACACGTAGTGTAAACTATCCATGTGGTCACCAGGCCATCCCTGGGGTTGAATCTTGTAGCTGCATGGCATTCTAGAAAGATTAATTGATGGCTACCAATGACTGGAGTGCCTCTACGGAATTAAACCGTATGAGAACAGCCGGTATTACCCTTCCTAAAAACCCTATTGCTGGTCGTGTTGCTGCTCGCGACATGCTTAGCAGAGCTAAAACTAGTGGATCAATGCTTAATGACATTGGTCCTATGGCTATGGCTATGGGTGGCCCTCCAGAAGGTAGACAACGTCTTAACTCTCTTAAGCAAGGTTTTAACCTTGAAGGAATTGCCAACACACCAAATCGTAGGTTAGCTGCCGCTACAGGATCAGATGCCCAGTGGGCTCTTCCTAAACTACATGACCCATTTGAATACTGGCGTGAGCGTACGTGGTGGTTCAACATGGAGGACCCCGATGAGCAAACCAGAAAAATCAGAGACTGGGCCCGCTTACTTTATACTACTCACCATCTGGTACCTGGCCTTATTGATATTTATACTAGGTTTCCACTTCTAGACATTGAGCTGGTTCACCCAGACAAGCGCATCTCTGATTTCTACAACGAGTTGTTCTTTGATGGTCTTAATTACCAAGACTTCCTTTATGACCTTGGCCGTGAACACTGGACCGTTGGTGAAGTATTCGCCATGGGTTCTTGGCACGATGGTATTGGTGCATGGGAAGAAGATGAGATCATCAACCCCAACGATGTTATCGTTGCTAAGAACCGTGCTCTTAGAACGTACCAGTACCACGTTAAAGTACCTGAAGAGATCAAGCGTCTTATCGAGCGTCGTGACCCACCACAAGAGTATGCAATGCTTATGCAACTCTACCCTGACGTTGTGGCGTGGGCTAGACAAGATAAAGAAGTACCTGTTTCTGATGTGATCATGAAACAGATCAAGTTCTCTACTAATCCTTGGAGCGAACACGGTACGCCAATTCTTCTTCGTGCTTTTAGAACGCTTATGCTCGAAGAGTCCCTTAATGCTGCTCAAGACGCTATTGCTGACCGCCTATACAGTCCTCTTATTCTTGCTACTCTGGGACTTCCTGATGTAGACCAAGACGGTCCATGGATCCCTGACGCTCAAGAGCTTCAGTCATTGCGTGACGACTTAGCTATGGCTATCAACTCAGACTTCCGTTTGATGACATACCACCATGGTCTGCAGATTCAGAATGCCTTTGGTCGTGAGTCAATGCCTCGTCTTGATACAGACTTCATGCGCGTACAGACAAACCTCATGGGTGTATTTGGTATTGGTGCTGACCTTATTCAGGGTGGCCAGGGTGGTACATATGCTTCTGGTGCTCTTAACCGTGAGCTCATCACCCAGATGCTTAGCACATACCAGCACAAGATTGAACGCTTTATCCGTAGCCGTATGGAACCAGTAGCAGAAAGACAGGGTCACTACGAGATGCGTAACGTAGGCGGCCAAATGGTTCCTGTTATGGAAACTGTTCTCATGGTTGATGAAGAGACTGGTGCTGAGTACGTTGAAGAACGACCCAAGCTAGCTATCCCAGAAGTACGATTCCGTTCAATGAACTTGAGAGATGAGACAGTTGAGCGTGGGTTCCTCCAGCAGCTCAGTGCCTCAGGCTTCCCAATCTCACTCAGCACCCTTGCTGTCAATATCCCAATTGACTTTGATGATGAAATTCATGCACGTAAGGAAGAGAAGATTAAGACGGTTGTTGCTGAGCAGCAATTCAAGAAAGAACTGTTCAACCGTTTGATGACATTGCAATTGCCAGTGCCACCAGAATATGTGCAGGAATACCAGGCCTACCTCGCGATGTTGGAAGACCCATCGCTTGGTGCACAGCTTGCTCCAGGTGCTATGGCTGGTCTTGTTGCACCGCCTAGTGCTCCTAACATGACTGGTAACACAGCAGGTAATAGCGATGCAGCCGCTGGTGCTCAAGTGTACCCAAGCATTAACCAAGAAGCTCAAGAACGTCAACGCCCAGAGATCAGCTACGAACAGCGTAAGAGCCAACCTAAGCCTTCTAAGAAGGGTCCTAAGAATGGGCCTAAGAAGAAGACTGCATCGGTATCTGGTTGGGATGAAGACGACGACTTTAGCGGACGCGTTGAGTATGGTGACCGTATGAAGTTCGCCGTACCATTTGAGCAGCGTAAACGTAAGCGCATGAAGCTTGCTTCTGGTATGAAGGTTATCGTAGACAATAGCTATGAGAAGTTTGATGAGGAAACGTTTAAACAACACCTTGCTAACGCTCTTGATGGCGAAAGTTCAATGATACCTACGCCTACTAACAACCAGAATACGGGCAACCCAATTGCTGATATGGCAGGTGGTAACAACCCAGGTGGTGGTACCGCAAGCTCTGCTCCTGGTGTCGTACAGACAAACCCTGAAGAAGAAACAGCTTTGTAGGATTTATAGGTGCGTAAATAATGCACTAAGAAGTAGAACATGCATTATTGAACCGGAGACCCCTATGAGCACTCTTTTTAACAATGAGACTCCTCGTCTTCTACCAAAAGCTGCTTTTAATAAAAAGAGCTTTCTTGAAGTAGTTAGCCCACTTGTCAAGCTTGACATTATCAAAGAGGGAGAAGGCAGTAAATGCCGCAACGCCCACAAGCTTGATCTAAGAAACAGCATCTATGAAAAAATTGATGCATAATGCTTGCCTCATCTTTTTTTAACACAAGCAATACGTGGTTTAGTTACCTATCTAATTTCTTCTTTGCTGCTGCTGGTTTTGGTGCTGTAGCACGTTTTATTTACAAACTTATTGTTCGTCATAGCGATAATAAGATGGATGAACTTGAAGCAAAGATTACAGAAACAAAAATTGATCAAGACGATAAATTTGAACGTCTTTTTAACCAATTTAAAACTAATGGTGGATCAAGCCCCAAAGACCAGTGGAATCGCTTAGAGACAAAAGTTGACCACTTGATGAGACTTGAGAACCATGTAGACAAACTTACACAATCTCTCGATCGCCACCTTGGCTACCATGAAGGATTAAGAGCAGCGCACGAAGACGAGGACTAATGGCAAGAACATTTAGGCACCCCATCACGGGCGATTCTATCGGTCTTGGCAAGCACGTTTCTTGGAAGATTCAATTCTCTATCCGTAATTGGTATTTTATTGGCACTATTACTTTTATCACGGTCTTTTTTGTTATTTGGGGAACATTTGATATTGGTGTGATCAGTTGGTGGAATGTATGGGCATCGTACATGGCACTGTTCATTGAGTCTGTTGTTGGCATAAGCATGTTTGAGCAAACACGAGCAGATGCTGCTGTCCTACGTAAAAGCTTAGAAACAATTGAAGAACTGCTTGTAAAGATCAATCAAATACTTGAGATCGAGCAAGAACAATCTAAAGAAGTGCACAACCTTGTTGATGCGCTTGAAGACGAAATTAACTTACACCACTAATTAACATAGATTTCATCGTTTAGACGATGTAAACGCAGTGTTAACGCAAGATAGGTTCTGAAGATGATTAAATTTGGCGCCCCCTCAATTACTCTACAAGGTAGAGAGTCCTTGGCTAGCATTGGCCAACCTATTGAGCTGCACAACGTTACGCTTGATGACTTTAGTTTCAAGCCAGAACCCGGTTATGTTTACGCTGTTTCTAGAGCCATTTCCTCCAGAGTAAACGCTAATTATGATGGTTGGCCTGTTGACCAGATCAAGAAAAGCTACAAGACTTTCGTTGGTCGTCCAATCTATGTTGAGCATAATAACTCAGATCCTGAGCGTGCTCGCGGTGTAATCCTTGATGCTGTTTACCGTGAGAGCAAGCTTGCTTCTGGTGCAACAGATGCCAGTGTCTACTGCCTTATGGAAGTTGATGCACAGACTTTTCCTAAGCTTGCCAATTCCATTATGGAAGGCAGCTTGAACGCTGTCAGCATGGGTGCTGACGTCGAAGGCACTGAATGCTCAGCTTGCGGTAAATACGCTAGCAAGCCTGCTGAGTATTGCACACACATTCCTCGTCTTAAGGGACGTACCGTTACTGTTTACAAAGCTGGAAAGCGCATCGAAAGCCTTGTATACGAAAGTTGCATTAAGCCAAACTTCTTCGAGCTGAGCTTTGTATTTGAACCAGCAGACGAGAGTGCTTGGCTCTTGCAGAAGAAGCGTTACTAACAATGCCTATTCTTAAAGTATCTAACGATATCAAGAAGTACGCACTGGAAGTAATCAGAGTAACCATTTCACCTTTGGGTGATTGCCCGCAGTGCCAAGGCAATGGCTACAGAGATGGTATTTGCCCAGACTGTAGCTATGTTGACCCTCGGGTGCAAGAAGCTATTCAAGAGTGGCAAGATGCAATGGGTATTCAACAGGTTGTAAAGGAACAGCAACAGAGTCTTGCAGAGCAGAACCCTAATGCTAAAGCAGCTTATCGCAGCTTGTCATTTGTTGATGTCATTTCTAACGACTTCAATGGAATGGACTTCAGTACTCCAGCAGGTAACGGAAAGGTGAAATGCCCACGTTGTGGACAAATTACTTTTAACAATGATTCCTTAAAAAAGGGAGATTTGTCGGGTTCTTGTGAAAATTCTGCATGTGGACACGAAATTGCTGGAGCTTTAGGATTTAAAAGACCCAAGTTCCTGGGTATAGATCCTGAGGTGCAAAAAAGTTTAAGGCGTAACTTCCTTAGCCCAGCATCACAAAAGATCGAAAAGAATAAAAACAAGCTAAAGAAGAAGAGTGCAAAGGGTATGAATCCTGGAGCTCTTCAAGATGACTCAATGAATGCAGCAATGGATGGCACCACAAGAATGTGGGACTTGCTTAAAGGTACTGCGGAAGTTGATGCACAGAACAAAAACGAAGAAACTAGCGAGGAGCAATCATGAGCCGTTTTGATGACGAGATGATTAAGCAAGCAGACAATGCTTACCAACAGAGAGGTATGTCGGGAATGACTACCACTCCTAGACAGCAACCATATGACCAGATCGACAGTCTTGGTTCAGGCGGTTGGCCTGAGCAAGCTCCTGCTCCTGCTGCTGAAGTAGGTGGCTGGATTGCTGACCAACCTATGATGCGCCAGCTTGATGTCCGTGATCTTGATGCAGCTGACCAGGGTGAAATCATCGGTGGTCCTGGCTCGAGTGCCGTTTACGCAGAAGGTGGTCCCGTGTACGCAAGTGTTAAAGCTATTGATGAAAGCCTCTACCAGGTTTACAAGGCTAGCCGTGAAGTCCGCGATGCAATTCGCGATGAAGTTGACTTTGACTTCAGCAACCTTGTCACTGCTTCTACTGAAGCTGCAACTGTTCTCCGTTTCGCTAGCGCGGACAGTGACATCAACCAGGTTGTTGGTACCGTTGCAAGCATCGTGAATGACATTGAGAATGACCTCGTTGTTACTGGTGACTACCGTCAAGCTTCTGTCGACCTGAGAGCTCTTGAGGGTCTCTTGGAAGACATCAAGACTGCTGCCACTGGCGAAGAAGACGATGGCGACGAAGACGACGAAGACGACAAAAAAGGCACCACAGCCAAGAAGAAGACCAAGTCTAAGTCTAAGAAAAAGGACTGCAAGAATTGCAAGGGCAAGGGTTGCGAAGACTGCGAAGACGACGAAGATGATGATGACGACGACAAGCCTGCTTTCTTGAAGAAGAAGAAGGCTTCCGAAGAGCACTGCACAGGTCCTGGTTGTGAAAAGGCTGGTTGCAGTGGTAGAATGGCTAACGGGAATATCCACAAGGGTTCTAACGGTAACCAAGAGAGCCTCCAGGTTGTTGATGTCCGTGACCTCGATGACCAAGCCGGTGTTTGGGACCGTCAGCGCGTTATGCAGCCTGACCACCAGACTAACGTGCTTGTTCCTGAAGAGGTAAACGGCGAAGATGCTGGTTACGTGCCATTCTACAACGATGGTACCGAGACAGGCATCCTTGACGATGAGCTGCATGGCCCTAACCACCAGAGAATTGACTTCTCAGATGGCACAAACCCTGCTCTTGCTCCTTACGCAGGTACTGTTGCTGCTGTGCAGGCTAGCCGTGAAAAGATCTTCGCTGCTATCCAAGTTGTAGACCGTCTCGAGAAGATGGGTATGGTCCAACACGACGATCGTGCTAAGCACATCGCAAAGTTTGAACAAATGTCTGATACTAAGCTGGCAGGTTTTGTAGACAGTATCAACATGTTCGAAGAGTCTGGGGCTCGTCAACCCCGGAGCCAGAAAGTGGCAAGTGGAAGTAATCGTTTGCCAGAAATGGGTCGGTTGACAACGGCCTCAGCAGTTACTCGTCAGGACGTTATGTCTGACGATTGGCTGATGACACTTTAACCAAAATCCCCTACTAACAGGAGAAAGAAAATATGCTGCAACTTAATAGCGTAGCTAACGTTGGGGTTCACCGTACGTGCACCCCATTGTACGAAAAGTACGAGGCTACACCTTACAACACGTTCCTGGATCCTTCGGACACCACGAACATCTACTCAGGTATGGTCATGTACCGTACTGGTCCTGACACCGTTGCCAATGCTGGTACCGCTGTTACTACGACTGGTGCTCGTGCCTTTGGTCTTTCGGCTCTCGACCGCAACCCCAACATTGATGACGTGACTCAGGTCGGTATCAACGCTTGGGCTGTGTGGCTTGGTGGCTCTAACGCCTTCTTCACGTTGACTGCTCCTGCTTTTGACACAACCCAGGCTTACAACGTTCTGACAACTGGTGTTCGCACCCTGTTGTACACCAACGCTAACGGTCAGGTTACGTCTGTCTCCGGTACTGCTAACACCCTTGGTGGTAGCCCAGTTGCTGAGCTGATCGATGTCATCAGCCCAACCCAGATCGTTGTCCGTCTCGTACCATTCGGTTCAACGAACTAATCTGAAAGGAATATACATATGTCAATTACTCCTAATGGCGCTGTCGCTGAGCACCTTGCTCCCCGTACAGCCAAGAAGTCAGACGACTACGTCGCTGGCATCATCGAGGCCCAGGACCGTCTTAAGACAGCCACTGGCCGCGTAACTGCTACTCGTGAAGAGAAGCAACGTCGTCTCGCCGGTGTTCTGGCTGACAAGGACAACTACATGGTCCGTTTGGGTCAGGGTATGATTGGTCCCATCCAGCTTAAGCTTCGTTACCAGGGTATGACCCGTAACGTGCTTCTGGAAGACCCGTTGACCCCTGGTGTTCCCGTCATGTACGACGTCTTGGACGAGTACGGTCAGGCTTACATTCTTTCCGGTAACGAAGGTGAAGTCCGTGTGACCCCCTTCGAAGGTAAGAAGGTTCCAGTCCGCTTGTTCCGTATCGCTACCTTCCCCCAGATCAAGAAGGAAGACCTCTGGTACCTCCGCGTGAACATCGTGGAATACGCCCAGGACATGTCCAAGCAGGCAATCATGATGCAGGAAGACGCCCGTTTGATCACGGTGCTCGAAGCTGCCATCAACAACTACGCGGTTGACCCCAACCACGTTGTGTCGCCTAACCACATCGTTAACGAGCTCTCGGGTTACATCACCCCTGACTCGCTGTACGACCTCGTTGCACTCATCGAAGTCCACCAGTTGGAAGCCTCGCGTCTTTTGTTCAACCCACTCGACTACCGTGACCTCTACAAGTGGGACATCAACCAGACGGGTTGGGCCTTCAAGGACCGCGTCGTTGCTGGTGAGCGCATCGTTCAATTCGGTGGTTTCCAAGTTCAGCGTTCGATCGAAGTGCCTCAGGGTACTGTCTACATGACCCCAAGCCCCGAGTTCCTCGGTGTGTTCCCCGTCATGTACTCGCTCGACGTCGAAGAGAACCACACGCCTGAGAAGTTCCACAAGGGTTGGGTCATGGACGAGCTCGTCTCCGAGATCGTTCTCAACCCCCGTGGCCTCGGAAAGATTGTGAAAGCCTAGTCTTAACAGCCATACGAGCCGGGGGGACGATCCCTGCCTGCAAAGCAAATCGCCCCCGGCACCGTATAGAACTCGTATTACCTACAGATTTCCTAGATCTGTTAGCAGTGTGCAAAATGTGCACATTGCCTTGAAACAAGGAGAAGAACAAGATGGCAAGAACAGTATCAAAATCAAGCGACACAAGCTCAGAGAGTACTCCAGTTCCAGTAATTGATCTGGGTGGTCACTTCGAAGAGCACAAGGCTGACCCAGTGGACAGAGCAGCAGCACTCCAAAAGCGTGCTCCAGCTTCATTCACAGGTATGCAGGATATCCAAACTGCAGACTGGATCGAGAACCTGATGAATGGATCGACTGTATTTACTAGCGACAAGGGTAGCTTTAAGCTAAACGGCGCTGGTTACCACGGTAGCATCCAGCCAATCGCTGAAGAAGTACGCAAGGATGCTTACTTGTTGAGAGCTGTACAACGTGGTCGAATTGCCTTCATTACATCCGATGAAGCAGAGGCAAAAATCGCTGATCTTAGAGATGAGAACAGCACAAGCGAGAGTCACATGGATCACCTCCGTGAAAGCCTCGCTGCAGGAGCTAGCGAGAACACAGGCCTGTACAAGATCCCTCTTCCTGACGAAGCTGAGCCTAAGGGCCCATCACAGTCTTGGGAGCAGATCTGGAATTCAAGTACTAGCACTGCAAAACCAAAGAACGTATAACAACCGGTGGACTGCAAAGCTCCACCTTTAGAAGGAGCTTAAATGAGCGATGAGATCAAGAACACAGTGAAGCCTGCTGTTGAGGCCACTGCCGGGCCATTGGGTGCAATCATCCCCAGCGGTACGGTGCTTAGCGGTACAACAATCTACAGCCTGCCATGGTTCAACGTTTGGGCACCTCAGACGTTCGCCGGTACCGTCAGTGGTGGCTACGCACAGCCTACCTTGAGTGGTAATGGCTGGGCTGGACAAGTCAACACCGGCTATGTTTTCCAGAACGACCAATACAACACAACCGTGAGAGGATTCTAATATGGCTATTACACCTAACGTTCCAAACGAGCAGTCTACAAAACAGGCACTCCGTGGTGTAACACGCGGTGGTATCACGCCTGGTGCAGTCAGTCCTTCGATTGATAATGCCATCATGGTTAACGCTGCCTTCACGGCAAGTGGTATCCTTGAGCTGTCAGTCCCATCGGCTGCTGGTACATTTACCCTTAGTGGTACTGGTACTGGTCTTGTTACCACAACATTGACTGGTACTTCAACCGGTAGCAACGTTAACCAGTTGATCTCAGCTCTTGCTGCCGGTCCTTTGGCTGGTTACACGTTCTACGTGAATGCCGGTGGTGCTAACTACCTGTACAACACGACTACGAGCATTATTGTTCCTAGCGGTGTTGGCCTTACCGTGGTGAGCGGTACTGGTACTACTCCTACACTGACTGCTTTTGTGCCTTCGGGTACTGAAGGTCAGAGCTACCCAAGCTACGTTGGTACTCCTAACGCTACTCCTAACTGGGTTGATGACGTTACTGTCCACACACCTCAGATCGGTTTTAACGGTCAGGTTATTGGTGGTACGCAGCTTTCTTCGACTACTTCGGTTAGCTCAAGTGGTGTTATCAACGCACAGCAGCAGGTTCGCCAGATCTTGACCGGTAACGGTCCTGATGGTGGTAGCCAGACTCAACAGTACGGTGGCTACTTTGCTACTTACAGCGGTAACCTTTACGCAACTGGTCAGAAGAGAACTCAGCGTCAGCAGTGCTAAATGGATTACAAACCTTTTAATATAAAGGTCGAAGCAGTAGTTATTAGAGCCAATGGTGACCGGGAGGAACTCGGCGCCATTGGTTCTACTACTTTAAAGGACGATCATGGACACAGTATTGACTAGTGCAACAAGAGCAAATTTAGTACAAGCATTTTCAAGTGCTTATGCTCAATATTTACCAACAACTGGCGGCACTATTAGTGGTAATTTAATAGTAACGGGTGCTTTAAGTTCTTCTTCTTTTGTTGACCCAATTAATTATGGTGCAGACCCTACAGGTAGGACAGACAGCACTGCTGCTATCCAAGCCGCTATTTTTTCTGGTATTCCAGTTCGTTTCTCCCCAGGTATTTACGTTGTCTCATCACCTCTCTATTTGCCCTCCGGAGCAAAAATAGAAGGTACCGGAATCAACTTAAATGCCCTTTACGAATACCACCCATTGCCTAGAGAGACGGCGGCAATCTACCACGCCAATGTTTCTTACAATTCAAGTCTTGGATCCACAACGTATTCCACGCCAAATCCTGGCCCACTGTTTGTTATCCACCCAGGCAACCAAAACATAACAATCAAAGATATTGTTTTGCATGGTGCTTACACCACCAGTCGGGATAACTATGCAATTTACGCAGTAGACACTCCCGGCGAAGGAGTAACTAATAACTACTCCACATCACAGCCGTGGCAAGCGTACAATGCGGCTAACTGGGTTACTTCATTGCCATCAGTGGTCAGTGGCGCTTTGGCTGCTGGAACCACAGTAATCACAGGGCTTTCTCCAAGTGATGCAACTTTCCTACAGCCAGGCATGAGCCTTGCTCTATGGAGTTCCTACCCTCACGTTTATGAACAAGCAACGGTTAAGTCATATTCTTCTGGGACATTGACGCTAACCATGCCTCTCCAAAACAAGTACATTTCCAATGTAACTATCCAACCGTTTTATTCATCAACTACAAATCTGCGCTTAGAAAATGTTGCAGCAAATTACTTCTATGGTGATGCAACTATTTACATGGGTCACAACCGTGGTGAGAGTAAATTTGAACACGTATGCATTTACGGTGCAGGTATCAACAGTTCCGCTGGCAACAATGCAAACGCATGTGGGATTATCTGGAACTGTGCTGACACTGAGATGAAAAACTCTGTTGTCGGTAATTGTGCATTACACGGTTTTGTTTTGAATGGTTCTGTTTCAGCAATAACAGGCGGTGACATTTGGGGTTGTGGCGGTAATGGTGCTTATATTCTTGGTGGTAGTAAATGCACCATTGGCACCAGAACAGAATTTGACAGTCACAAAAAAGAAGCAGTCTATGTAGAAGCTGGTTCAAACACAATCAGTAACAGTGCCGCTGGTTCTGGCGCCTACTTTGGTTCCCTCACTGGAAGTTCTGGTTGCTCAGACGTTACCATCGAGCCAGGTGTTTCTTTTTCGCAAAACTGCATTTCCGGTAGCGGCACTCAAAATGCAATCACTTCAAATATTGCCACCGACACAGCTTGGACTGGTCGACTAAACGTACTCGGAAATATTGTTGTTGGTAACTACAAAAGTTCTGGAGGAGTCCAGTACCACGTTTACCTTGGCAACACACTTGCCAATTTGAATTACACAGACAATCTACCAATCAACAACCCAACTACGGCTACAACGTATTCTGTTGTATCAGCAAGTGGTAGTACCATAACCCTTTCTGGGAGTACCGCTGGAATTGTGCCATATGTACCATTGACTATTGGTTCAGAGAAGAAAATTGTTGATGTTTCATACACACTTAATAGCACCACTGTTCCACTTAGTACTACGTTAACAGGTACTTATTCAGGTACTAC
>Ga0208746_1000045_pt1 | contig 59938 bp, 60 predicted proteins | sample CryBogCBH15Jun09_FD_184623 | JGI IMG/M metagenome (GOLD analysis project Ga0208746, IMG submission 184623) | Freshwater microbial communities from Crystal Bog, Wisconsin, USA - CBH15Jun09 (SPAdes) | ecosystem: Environmental > Aquatic > Freshwater > Lake | place: Crystal Bog, Wisconsin, USA... | reverse complement strand
GTCGAAGCAGTCAGCTGAGGACTTGGAGCGCATCCAGCGGAGCCTGAACGGCCGGCCTCGCGAGACACTTCAATTCATGACACCATCGGAGAAGCTCGCCGAGCTCGTTGCGCTCACCGGTTGAATCTGCCAACCGAAGAGATGAAGCGATCTAACTACGAGATCTACGAGAGTGAACCCGACGACCTCGACTCTGACGAAGTCATGATCTACAACAGCGGATACGGCCCCACGCGCCGTTATCTGGAGGACGATCGAGACGAATCCGGTCAGTTCGACTAGTGCTCCTCTCCCGGAGCAACCTCGTCGACGATCTGCAACACCTCGGTCGTAGGGTTGGCCACATCACTCGAGTGAGGACTTCCTGAATGACGCAGATGGAGCAGCACCTGCAACCTGGCGAGGTGGTCACCGGTCGCACGAGGCCATCACCCTTCGCGCTCCTCGCTCATCCCGTCATGCTCGCCGTGCTCTTCGTGGCCGGAATGATGTTCTTCACCGCATTGCTCTCCTTGCCCGGTGCCACGGGGAATGGGAGAACCTCAGCGGTCCTGCTGATGCTCTTCGTGATCGTTGGCCTCGCCGTCTTCTTGGCGCGACAAGCCCGCTTCCTCGTCTACCTCGCAACAGCCCGCTACGTCGTGACCAACTACCGCGTGCTCGGCACCTGGGGCCTCCTGCGGAAGACCACCCTCGAGGTGCAGCTCCGAGGGGTGACGGGTGCTGCGATTGACCAAGGGGTCATCGAGCGAGCGCTGCGATTTGGCGACCTGGTCCTCGCCACGAAGGCGGGAAGCGAGCGACTGGTTGCCCTGCAGGACCCTCGGTCATTCCACGGGGCGATCGTCCGGCAGATGGAAGATTCCCGGCACCTGCGAGGCACTGCTGCTTACCCGCTCCACCTCGTGACGCCACCAACCTCACCGGCGCCTCCTCGGCCAACAACGGGTGGACCCATGCCGCCAGGCACACCAGCCCAGTGGGCGCCGGACCCCTTCAATCCCCGCCAACTGCGCTACTGGGACGGCGACCGCTGGACGGACCACACCGCAGAGGCGTGAGGTCTGACTCGCCGCAGGATCGTTGGTAGCGGCATCCCTGTCCTGACGCACTCCAGATGGTGCGGCAAATTCCCCGAAGAATCCTGACCGCCGAAACCCACTCTTCAATGCCAGTGACCGGAAGGTCTCCCCGTCACTCCATGGAAGTGCGTTTAATGCATCGTGCGGCCGTGAGCTCGTCACGACCGCACGAAGGCGTTATTGATCACCCCGTAGTGCAGGTCCACACGCTTGGTGGCTGGACCCGCGTCGGTGCGGCTTCTCCGAAAACTACGCGTTCGACGGGCAGTTAGAGAGGTAGGTGCCGTAGGTGAGACCATTCGGACAGACCGTCGAAGCCGAGTAGGTCGCCCAGCGGAACGTTGCGCCCGTGACGTTGTCTCCGCTGAGGTTCGCCGTTGAGAGGTTCGTGGCATTCAGGTTCTGCCCGCTCAAGTTTGCAGATGGGCCGACGAGGACTCCCGTCGCAGCCGGGCACGCCGGCGATGCCGAGCACGTGATGTACTGCCAGTTCGCTGGCAGCAGGTTCGGGTAGCCGTTGGTTTGGGAGAACCAGCCGAACACGCCGTTGAGCGTTGCCCCGGTGAAGACGGTGCGCTGGGTTGCGGCACTGGTCAAGATAACGTTGGTCAGATTCGCGTTCTGGAAACTCACGATCCCGAGCGAGGAGCTGAGGAAGGACGTCCCGAGGAGATTGGCTCCGACGAAGGTTGAGCCCGTCAAGGTTGCAGCCTTGAACGTTGCCCCGATGGCCGTTGCGCCGTTGAAGTTGACGTAGCGCATCAGATTGCCGGTGAACTTGGCACCGGAGATCGTTGCTCCCGAGAAATTGGCGTTCGACAGCAAAGCGCCGCTGAAGTTCGCGTTCGTCAGGTCGAGCCCACTGAAGTTAGCGCCGACGAGATTCGCACCATTCAGGTTGGAAGTCGGGGAAATGCAGTAGCCAGCAATGGTTGGGCCGCTGCACGGTGCCACCGTCCCGGCGCCTGCAGGAGCCACGCCAACCGCAGCACCGAATGAGGTCGCTGCGGCGAGGACTGAAGCCCCGATGGTCATTCGGACAGATGGCAACTTACGCACGGTGACTCCTTGGAATCGATCGAGGACCAATGTCTCCAATCTAGCAAACTCGGCGAAGAATTGAGCGGAATCTTTTGGTGGACATTGCGTGACGAGTTCCGGGCAACTCCACCGAGATCGCGGTGGGCCGATGCACACACCACGATGGGGCAGGGGTGCTCAGATGAGCGGCCAGGGATACGGGGGCCAGTCACCGTCTTCGTTGAGGAGGGGGAGTTCCCCAAGCTCGAGCAAGTGGTCGACTCGCTGGAGGAGTGCTACCTGCTCGTCGTCGACGAGGAGGAGGCCGAAGATTTCTGGCAGACCGTCTCGCTGCAGGGTCTCTAATGCGTGTGTCGCCTCGTCGGTGAGGGGGAGGCACTCGAAGTCCCAGATCACCGTGCGGAGTTTGTCGTCGACGTGGAAGCAGAGTCCGTGGTCAATGCCCCGGGGACCGTCGGGGCCAAGGAGGACGTGGCCCCCTTTTCGATCGGAGTTATTGGCAATGACGTCGAAGGCGGCCAAGGTCTGGAACCAGGTCGCAAGCTCAGGGTCTTCTCGCAGTATGAAGTAGTGCTGGTCTGGGTCGTGCTCGATGTAGGGGGCGATGGCTCCGGGGCCGAAGTCTGGGTCGTCGCGAAGGACCGTCTCGGGGATCAGGGGAATGGAGAAGGCCTTGGAGAGCTCATAGGCAGCGATCTCACGACGCCAGAGTCCTCCGGGGAAATCCCACAGTGGCCGTTCGCCTGACTCCGGCTTGAAGACCGCCAACTGCGTGACCTCTTCGAACGAAGCAGTGACGAGCAGTGTGGAGTTCGATGAGCCACGAATCCTTCCATGGACCTCAATGGCACCGAGGGCCAAGACGTCGGCGAGATCAGGCACTACCACCTCAGGTGATGGGGGCCTTGAACCCATTCGTCCGAGGGCAGTCATGGCCTCGAGGATCGATGGGCAAGGCGCACAGCGGACATGGTGGACGTCCACCTTCGACGAGAACGGTGGCATGGATTGCGAACGCTGCTGCTTGTTCACGGGTGATGGTCACCGTCACCCGATCCATCGGCACCTCGTCTCCATCGTCATCTTCAGTGCTGTCGATGCTGTCGAGCACCAAGGTGATGGTCTTTGCGTCTTCATCAATGGCGACGCTCACGTCGCCGAGGGCGAAGTCGGGTTCGTGCTCATCTTCTAAGGCAAGATCGTCAGGCAAGTGCTTCGGGCGGCCCATCTCCTTCACGACGTTCGTGAGGTAGGCGGAAACGGTGGCGACCTGCATCTTCTCGACCTTGATGGTGACGAGCTGACGACCCTCCCGCATCTGCAGCAGGAAGGTTCGCTGCCCAACGGCACCGATGGTGCCGACGGTGAAGCGCTCGGGTTCTGCGAGGACGTAGTGGGTCACGATGGGACAACCTCGGTCAGGGATGCGGTGGAGTTCACCGAGAGCACGATGGCGCCCTCGGTGGTGATCATCAGCGTCGTGATCGAACAGGGGGAGACCACGAGCCGCTGGAACTGATCGAGCGGCGTGCCGGCAGCCATCGCGACGATCGCCTTGATGGGGTCAGCGTGGGAGACGAGCACAATGGACGCACCGCGGTGCGCAGCAGCGAGATCGACGACGGCGCCGTAGGAGCGGGCTTGCATCTCGAGGAACGACTCCCCACCGGGGAAGCGGAACTGACTCGGCGCCTTCTGCACGGTCTGCCACTCGGGGAGCTTGCGCAGTTCGTCGAGCTGCTGACCCGTCCACGCGCCGAAATCGCACTCGAGGAGTCCCTTGGCGATCGTTGTCTTGAGGCCAAGGGCTTTGGCGATGGGCGCCGCAGTCTCCTTCGTTCGCTCGAGCGGAGAAGCGTAGAGGGCGACGGGCGGGGTCTTGAGTTCCTGGAATCGTTGCGCAGCTCGCTCTGCTTGTGCGACCCCAGCATCGGACAGGTGGAGCCCCTTGGCCTGCCCTGGGAGCACGGCACCCGTTGATGGGGTGACGCCGTGACGGACCAAGTAGACGGTCGTGGCCGTCGGTGCTGGTGGTTGCTTCTTCGCCATCTCGGTCAGCGACCGGTGCTCAGGAAGCGGCTGGTGCTGGAGGTGCAGGCAGGCGACCAGGCATCGGCACGGCGGTCGACGGCCAGCGCTTGCGGCTGACGCCAGCCAAGCGACGGAGCAGGGCAATGCCTGCTGGGTCGTCGTCACCGGGGCGAACCTCAACCGCGCCCGCAGCGATCATCTGGTCGAGGAGGGCTCGACCCTTCTCGGTGCGCACGATGGTGAGGGTCCAGTCACTGAAGGAGCCAATACCGCCGGTCGAGATGTCCGCGTGCTCTGCAGCGAAGTCAGGGCACGACTTGCAGCCCTCTCGGGTCCAGGCGTGGGCTTCCTTCAGGGGAACCTCGTGGTAGCCGCCGTCGTGGGTCCAGATCTGGAAGACACCCTTGATGTTCATCTTCTTGATCATCTGACGGGTCAAGCCGTACTTCGCCTCGAAGAGTTCTTCGAAGATGGCGTCGTCGAAGGTCTTCGAGCAGAGGAGGCCAATGGTCAGCGACAGGCGACGGGCGATCTTTCCGGCTTTGCGGGCCTGCATGGCACCTGGAGCAGAGGCTTGGCAGCCCATGCCGACGAGGGCGATGCGCTCTGCACCAGCCTCGATGGCCTTCGGGTACGCGAGGGTATTGGCCGAGTAGGTGTAGCGAGATCCTGCGGTCGCCATCACCCCAGCGCGGTCGGTCACATACGCCGGCTCAGCCTTCCAGTTCGTGCCGTCACCTTCGAGCGAGGAGACGAGGGCGCCGTCGATGACGTCGTTCTCGAGGGCGAAGGTCAGCAGCGCGGAGACGAATCCACCGTCTTGGCCAACGTCCAAGAGCTCTGGGTCGGTGGCCCGAGCCAGCACGATGTCGAGGGAGAGGCCGAAGACATCCTCGTCGTCGCGCTCGCGTCCGAAGAGGTGCGTGTCGATCTCAGGTTCCCAGGTGCGAAAACGCGGGCAGGCACGGGTGCACATGGTGCAGCCCTTCTGGCCGTGGGTACAGTCCTCACGACCACCGTCGATGTCGAGGTGGAACGGCTTGTAGTTGCCGTCCTTGTCGTCGTAGGAGAGGACGTCGTGGGGGCAGGCGATGATGCATCCGGCGCATCCGGTGCAGAGGCCTCCGGTCACCACCTCGGTGAAGAGTTCTTTCCACTGCGGCTTCTCTGGTTTCACGATGGTTTCAGACACGCCACAACCCTACCGACTCACCATCGACCCGGGGCACACTGGGGCTCGGGTGCAGCGGCCGATGATCCCCGCCTGCACGCAGATTGGTGACCGGTTGTCACGGAGAAGGACTGATGACGGGGAGACCCAGATCACTCGCCGCCTCGGTGAGGCGCTGGTCGTAGGTGACGAGGCCCACGAGGAGGTCGCCGCAGAGCCGTGCGGCGGCAAGGTGGATGGCGTCGAGGGTACGCAAGGAGGGCGGCCCAATATCGCCCGCATCAGCAATCACGTTGTCATCGAGAACGATTTTTCCAAGACCCTTGAGAAATCGTCGGGCTTCCATTTCCGCTGAAGCGCTGAGGCGACGAGCCACACGCTGGAGCTCAATCGATCCAATCGTGCTCGTCACCATCGGATACTCATGGTGCTCCGTGAGCCATTCCTGCAGGGCCACAGTTTCCGCCTCGACGACGAGCAACTTCGCCATTGCAGAGGTATCGAGGTAGATCACTCGAAGCGATCCTCACGGAGTGCACCGAGGATCGCAGCACTCGTTGCCCCTGAGGTGTTCACGATTGGTCGAGGAAGTGCGAATTCTTGCGTTGCTCGAATGAACGTGCAGCGGGCCTCGAGTTGCGCGACAGCATTCGAAGGGGCGGCGAGGGGGCTGATCTGTGCAACGGGGATCCCTCGCTCAGTGATGATGAGGGAGAACCCGGACTTCACGTCACTCAAATATCGGCTCGCATGTTGACGGAGCTCTCGAACGCCGATGGTGCGCATGGGCCAAATGTAGCACATGAACGGCTACATACTGCACGATTGAGTGAGAGCGTGGATGCGCGACACGGTGGGGTCACGCCAGATCGGATCCGCGCCACGTGGCAACGAGTTCGCGCACCTCGGCAACTGCACGACCAAGGTCGATCGTCGTCAGTTGTCGGTTCGCAACAACCTGGCGACCCTTTGCCCAGACGTCGCGAACGTCGGCTCGAGATGCTGCGTAGACAATGCTGGCGATGGGGTCGACGCTCGGAGTGAGCGCTGCAGATTGACCGTCGAGGAGAACGAGGTCTGCGTCCTTGCCTGGGGTAATCGAACCCAGGGTGTCGGCGAGGCCCAGCGCTCTGGCTCCGTTGATCGTTGCCATCTCAAGGACCTCTCGGGCACTGAGCGCAGTGGCGTCCCCCGTTGCGCCGCGGGCGATGAGGGCTGCGAAACGCATTGCGGTGTAGAGGTCGAGATCATCACTCGAGGCTGGTCCGTCGGTGCCGAGAGCAACGGTCGCTCCGGCAGCGATGAGCTGAGGTGTTCGGCAAATCCCCGAGGCGAGCTTCAGATTCGACAGAGGGCAGTGGGCGACGATGGTTGCCGTAGCGCCGAGTCGAGCGATTTCCTCATCGGTGACCGTAACGACGTGAGCGAGCACGGAGTGTGGCCCGAGGAGGCCGAGATCATCGAGGAGAGCGACTGGTGTCTTCTGGGTCTTCTCGAGAACGGTAGCGACTTCACCAGCGTTCTCTGCAGCATGGATGGTGAAGCGTGCTGCGTGCGCCAACCGGAGCGCGGCGAGTGACGTGAGCTCCTCCACGGAGAGCGTGTAGGTGCCGTGCGCAACGATCCAGGGAGAGGGACTCGCAGTGAATCGCTCGAGTTGTGTCTCGACCGAAGGGCAATCTGGAGTTGGAAACCCCATGAAGACCGGACCGTTGTGGAGCCGAAATCCCGCCTCAGCGGCAACGGCCTGCGCAACGTCGGGCCAGAAGTACATGTCGAGAGCCGAGGTGCAGCCAGCGAGGAACGATTCCCCAATCGCGAGGCGCACCCCGGCAGCGATGGACGCTTCACTGCAGTGGTGCGCTTCAAGGGGGAAGATCCGTTCCAAGAATCCTTGAAGGTCGCGATCGTCTGCGGCGCCTCGGAAGATGGTCATCGCGAGGTGAGCGTGAGCATTGATGAGTGCTGGGTGGAGGATCGCCCCTCTCGCGTGGATGAGCGTCGCTCCATTCGTTGCGACCGCATCCCTTGGTCCAACGTCGAGAATCGTGGTGCCGTCGATGACCACCGTGCCGTCGTGAATCACCTTCGCTTCCTCATCGCAGGTGACGACCGTTGCACCCACAATCGCGGTTGCGCTCATGGGTGAACTCCTGCGGAGGCATGACGGGCGATTGCAGATGCTGCGCTTGACATGACCTTGGTTCTAGTGGATTGCTGCTCGCTGCTCGTCAATCCCCGAGATTCACGACCCCTTGGACCACGACGGCAACAGAGAGCGGCGCGTGGGGCGAACCGATCGACGAGCCTTGCCGACGAGTACCCTCGCTCTCGTGCCAGAACTGCTCGAAGTAGAGGCGTACCGACGCCTCCTTGATCCGCTTGTTGGGGCCACGATCTCCCGAGTCGAGGGTGACCACCTCGTCTGCGGTGGAGCAGTTGGTCGATGCCCTGCTGAAGGCCTGACGATCACCGCGACGCGCCGAATTGGCAAGTTGCTCCTCCTCGACACTGAGCACCATGTCCTCGGGCTCCACGCCGGGATGACGGGGTCATTCCTCCTCGACGGGGTGAGCGCCTTCGATGCCCTCCGCTACGCCCCTGCGGTTGCTGATCGCAGGTTCATTCGCCTCCGGGCCGAGATGGCCGATGGTCGCTGCGTCGAACTCCACGATCCTCGTCGCCTCGCTCGGGTCAGCATTGATCCCGACGAATCACGACTCGGTCCCGATGCAACGGCAATCGCCGTTGCCGAGCTCCGTCGAGCGCTCGGTGTGGGTTCGACCTCGCCAACGGCGCTCAAAGCTCGCCTCCTCGATCAAGCGCGCATCGCCGGTCTCGGCAATCTGCTCGCCGATGAGATCTGCTTCCAAGCGCACCTCAATCCTGGGCGCCGAGCAGCGACGCTGTCGGCAGAAGAAGTCACCACCCTCCATCGCCAAATTGGCAAGACGCTCCGTGCCCTCGGTCGTCGTGGGGGCTCAGACTGCGGCGCACTCCAAGACGCTCGGGTGCGAGGTGGGGTGTGTCCACGCTGTGGCACGTTGCTTGAACGACGAACGATCGGCGGACGGACGACGTTCTCCTGCCCTGTGGAGCAGGTGTGAGCTTCGTCAGTTCGCTTGGGAGACCGAACTCATGTTGAAGTCCGCCACGCGCAGCGGGCAGGCAGCCATCCGGTTGAAGTCCTCGCCGAACTCACGGCCGAAGGTCCGAACGCTCGCGCCAACCTCGGTGGTCTTTGCCAGGACGTCGATCGGGCTCTCGTTGAAGCGGTAGTTGTTCACCTGAGCGACGACTGCGCCGTCTTGAACGAGGTAGACACCATCTCTCGTGAGCCCGGTGAGCAGCAGCGTCGCCGGATCGACAATCCGGATGTACCAGAGGCACGTCACGAGCAGCGCCCGCTCCGTCGAGGCAATGAGGTCCTCGATCGAACCGGTGCCACCGTCGCAGGTGAGCGCCACGTTGTCGATCATCGGGGTTGCCGCCACGCCGCTGCGAGCAGCCCCAGCGCGGTGGTAGTGGAGGTTGCTGAGCTGTCCGCTATCGATCCACGTCGTCGGCGCCAGTGGGAGCCCATTGTCGAAGACCGACTGGGAGCTCCCCGATGCCGTTGCCACGACGAAGGGGAGGCACTCGAGGCCAAGAGCAAATGGATCCGAGGCCAAGGTGAAGGGCAAGGCACTCAGGCGATCGCCGACTCGGGTTCCACCAGAGGCGCTCGAGAAGACGGTTCCTCCGTCTTCTGCGTCTTGTCCGCCGGCCATCCAGGTGGCGTACGCCATGAGGTCGGCTACCGCACTCGGCGGGAGGAGCGTCTCGTAGCGACCGGCGGGAAGGGCGACGTGGCGCTTGCCCCACTCGAGGCGACGGTGGATCTCGGCTTCGATCTCACCGAGATCAACGTCGGTGAAGTCCGCCGTTGCGGTGCCCACCCACGATGAGCGTGCCCCTCCATCTGCTCGACCGACCAATTGGAACGAGCCCGTTGGCTGGACGTAGCGACGCCGGAGCCCAGTGGTCGTCCCGACGGAGGTGGTCTCCATGGAATGCTCGGCGAATCCGGCCACGGTGACCCCTCGCCTCTCAGCACGCTCCAAGAGGTCGCCGAGGCCACTGAGCACGGGATCGAGGATGGACAGGTCGTTGCGCACCGCAGCATCGCTGAAGTTCGCGTCGACGACGGGGTCGACGAGGTCTGCGGCATCGTGGGCGAGTGGAGCGGTACGCGCCTCGGCGAGCGCTGCGGCTGCCAGCGTTGCAGGGTCGCTGTCGCCACTTCGCGTCGCACTCCCCGTGGCCACGCCGCCGTCTCGGGTGACCATGGCGATGACGGTCACCGAGCGAGAGGAACGCACCCCGTTGGTGGTGACCGTGTTGTTGGCGAAGCGGACCTCGGCATCGCTGCCATCTCGCACGATGACCACGCCGCGATGCGGCGCCAGCGCGCCGAGCGCTTGGTCGATGACCTGCTCTGCGGTGCGGAGCGCCATCACCGTCCCCCTTCAGCCTTGGTGTTCAAGATGGCGACGTCTCGAACGAGGACGCTCGGACAGCCGTGGCTGACCGGTGCCACTTGTCCGGGTTGACCCTTACCGCAGTTGAACGCTCCAGCCAAGAGGTAGGTCTGCGCTCCACCGACTGCTTCCATCTGCCCCCAGAAATCGGTCGTCGTCGCTTGGTAGGCGACGTCGCGGAGTTGCCCGGCGATGCGTCCGCCCCGGATCTCGTAGAAGCGCTGACCGGTGAACTGGAAGTTGTAGCGCTGCATGTCGATCGACCAGCTCTTGTCGCCCACGACGAAGATGCCGCGATCGACACCGCCAATCAGATCCTCGGTGGAGGGACCTTCACCCGGTGCTGGGGCGAGGGAGACATTCGCCATGCGTTGGATGGGCACGTGGAGAGGCGAATCAGCGAAGGCGCAGCCATTCGATCGGTCACGGCCAGCAACCGCAGCCGTTGCTCGGTCGAGTTGGTAGCCGACGAGCGTGCCGCTGTCGATGATGTCGAAGGATTGGGCAGCCACCCCTTCGTCGTCGATGGCGACGGTTGCGAGGCCATGCTCTGCGGTTCGATCACCGGTGACGTTCATGACGGTCGATCCATACCGCAAGGTGCCGAGTTGGTCGGGGGTGGCGAAGGAGGTGCCGGCGTAGGCGGCTTCGTAGCCGAGGGCCCGGTCGAGTTCGGTGGCGTGACCAATGGACTCGTGGATGGTGAGCCACAGGTTGGTCGGGTCGATGACGAGGTCGTAGCGACCTGCGGTGACCGATGGTGCGTGCAACTTCTCGATGAGGTCATGGGGGAGTTGGGCCAACTCAGCCTCGAAGTCCCAGCCGGTGCCGCTCAGGTACTCCCAGCCCCGGCCCACTGGCGGAGCAGTCGTGGCCATGGTCTCCATACCGAGCGTCTCGTGGACGGCGATGGCTTCGAGGCTCGGATGAATCCGGACCCGGCGCTGGAGGGCAGTCGTGCCAGCGGAGTCGGCGTAGAACTTCTCCTCGTTCACGCACATGACCGATGCGCTCACGTGCGAGACGCCAGCGACCCCGAGGACTCGGCGGCTCCACCCCGCGAGTACGTCCACCTTGTCGGCCAAGGGAACGGCGGTGGGGTCGACGACGAACGGCGAGCTCCAGCGGACCTCGCCGTGGCTGGGCTCGGGAGCGAGCTCGACCTTGCGGCGTTGCGCTCTCGCGACGCTGCGAGCAGTGGCCACGGCCCGAGCAGCGACGCCGGCCACCGCGTCTGGGTCGACGTCATCAGCAGCGGCGAACCCGAAGACGCCGTCGACCAGCACCCGAATGCCGATGCCGAAGGTCGATCGATCCGACGACGTCTCGAGTTCGCCATCTCGCAATCCGACGTACTGGTCGCGGATCGATTCGATGCGGACCTGCGTGAGCGATGCCCCAACACCGTGGGCTGCGTCGAGGGCAACGGCGGAGAGGTGTCGGGCGAGATCCTCGTCGAGGGTGGTGAAGGCCATGGGCACAACTCCAACGCTACTTCGTGGGTCGAAATCTCACGAGGTTCGCTACCTTACTTGGCGAGGAGGTTCGTCTCCTGGGCGATCACCTTGGCGAGGTAGAGCGAGTAGGTCGCGGTGATGTGCGACCAGTCGTAGTACACGAACTGGTTGTTGATGATGACGGGACACACGGTTGCAGTGCAGAAGAACGGCACGGTGTTGATGAACGTGGCGCCGGTCGCTTGCGCTGCCAGTTGCTCAGCCGGTGCATTCGATGCGTAGTTCGGGTCACTGGTGGCGACCGGCGGTTCGCACAGCGACAGCGAATTCGGAGCACGGGCGACGCAACTCGCTGGGTTGAAGCCGAGGGTGTAGGAAGGATCGTCGCCGATCACGACCACCTTGATGTGGTGTGCGGTGAACGCGGAGATCGTCGACTCGAGACCAGCGGTCCACTGTTGCGGGGTCGAGAGCACCCCGGGAGCCGTGAAGACGTAGCCGGTTCGCTCGGCGAGGACGACGGCGTAGGGCTTCGACGCGAGGATCGCGGCGATGGTCGCCGTCCTCCACGCCGCACAGGTAGCGGCGCCATTCTGCCCATACCCAGACCCCGGGATTGCGGCTGCTGGGCATCCAGGTGACCAGGTGAGGGAGAGGTGGTAGGTCGCCCCGAGCCCAGAGAGCAGCGCCGGGTACCACATCCACGCGTGGGAGTCACCGAAGACGGCGACGAGCTTCGCCGGATTCTTGTGGCCAGTGCCACCAATGAACGACCCCGGACCGTCATTGGTGACGTTGGCGAGGGGAGGGGTCACGGTGGTGGGAACGGTTGCCGACGTGGCCGCTCGGGCGACTGCAGCGGTGACCGACGCGAGTGTCGGGGCAACAGTCGGAGGGGCGACGGACGCTCCAGATGCACCCGAGAGGAACGCCGCCGACGTCACCAAGGCGAGGATGGTGGCAGGGAAGCGTCGTCTCCTCAAGAGTCCTCCGGTGGTCAACGCAACCCGTGCGTTCTGTCGCGATGGCCCATCGTAAACCGTCACTTCCGACCTCGCTGGCGGCCATCGAGTGGCGACGCGCACACCCCGAACTCCACTAGAACAGTCCCCATGCACGCGCTCCAGAACTTCATGACCACCTACGGCTACTACGCCGTCTTCCTCTTCGCCTTCTTGGAGTCCGCCTGCATTCCGATTCCCTCGGAGATCACGTTCGGTCTCGGTGGGGCGATGTGCTCATCCGCGTTCTTGTCGAACCCCAACGACAAGCACCTCAACCTCGCAGCCTTGATCGTGGTCGGCATCATCGGCGAGGTCATCGGATCCCTCGTTGCCTACATGGTGGGGAAGCGCCTCGGTCGAACCCTGGTCGACCGCTACGGCCGAATCCTGTTGCTGACCCACAAGGACCTCGACACCGCAGAGAGGTGGTTCGATCGCCGTGGCGCCCTCGCCGTGCTCGTTGGCCGCATCCTCCCCGTCATCCGGGCCTTCATCTCGCTACCCGCTGGTGTGGCTGAGATGAACCTGCCCCTGTTCACCGTGCTGACGGCAATCGGCACCGCGGTGTGGGCGACGGTGCTCGCCGAGATCGGCTACCACGCAGCCGCTGCCTACTCCAAGGACTTGAAGGGCCTCTCCTACGCCGGTTACCTCTTCGCTGCCGGCGTCATTGGACTCCTCTTCGTGTTCTACGTCCACCGTTACCGGGCGGTGAAGGCGCACCACGAGGCCCCCAAGCACGGCAAGCACTGAGGCTCAGCCGAGGAGGGAGTTCGCTTCCTCGAGCACCTTGGCGGCGTGGCCGTCGGCACGGACGTTGTACCAAGCCCGGGCGATCTTGCCGGAGGCATCGATCAGGAACGTCGAGCGGATGGTGCCAACCGTCTTCTTGCCGTACATCGTCTTCTCGCCCCACGCGCCGTACTTCTCCATGGTGGCGTGGGTCGGGTCGGAGAGGAGGCTGAAGGCCAGGTCGTACTTCGTCCGGAACTTGGTGTGCTTCTCTGCACCATCGGGCGAGACGCCGAGGACCACGATGTTGGCGGCGGCGAAGGTGGCCAGGTTCTCGTTGAACTGGCAGGCTTCCTTCGTGCAACCCGGCGTGTCGTCGGCGGGGTAGAAGTAGACAACGACCGCTTGGCCGGCGAACTCCTTGAGCGAAACCTTCGTTCCGTCCTGGTCCGTCAGGGTGAATGCGGGGGCCTTCGTGCCTGCCTCGAGCCGTGCCATGATTACTCCTCGTCGTCGTGTCGGTGCTCTCAATCTAGAGGGCAGACCCACGGAAATGACCAGTGACACCTCGTTTTGGCTGCTCTGGCGTAGAATTAATGGTGAGCGGTTGGCATGAGGCCTCCGCTGGGCCTGCTCCCCTGTGGTGCTGTAGGCCCTCAGAAGAGAGAAGAGCAGATGCATTCATCCTCCGACGCCGGCGTGCTCGCCGATCCGTCCACCGAGTCCGACGCGTCCGAAGAGGCAGTTGAGACGAACGAGCAGTCCGCTGCAGGCGGTCTCGACTCCGAGAAGACCTGGTCATCCCTCGGGGTGACCCCTCGCCTCGTCGAGGCCCTCGAGTCCAAGGGCATCAAGACCGCGTTCGCCATTCAGGCGCTCACCGTCGCCGACGCCCTCGCCGGCCACGACGTCTGTGGCAAGGCGAAGACGGGTTCGGGCAAGACGCTGGCCTTCTCAGTGCCGGCATTGCAGCGAACCTTCGAGGCGCTCTCACCGAAGGACGGCGGAGCAACCCGCCACATCCCCGGCAACCCGGCACGTCCCCGCGCCCTCATCCTCGTGCCGACCCGTGAGCTCGCCCTCCAGGTCTACGACGTCGTCGCTCCACTGGCCGACGCCCTCGGTCTTCGGGTGATCCCCGTCTACGGCGGCACCGACATCGACCGGCAGATCAAGAAGCTGGCTCGAGGCATCGAGATCATCATCGCCACCCCCGGTCGACTCATCGACCTCGGTGAGCGCGGCAAGGTCGACGTGTCCCAACTCGACACCTTGATCTTGGACGAAGCCGACCGCATGGCCGACATGGGCTTCATGCCCCAGGTGGAGTGGGTACTCCGACGACTCGAGGGCGAGCACCAGACGCTCCTGTTCTCGGCCACCTTGGACGGTGCGGTGGACCGCCTCGTCAAGCGCCACATGAACGACCCGGTCTTCCACGAAGTGGTCTCCGAAGGCGACACCGTCGACAACATGGAGCACCGCTTCCTCCAGGTCCACCAGATGGACAAGGTCGCCGTCGTCGGTGCGATCGCCAACGCGTATGAGAAGACCCTCGTGTTCGTCCGCACCAAGCGCGGAGCAGACCGCTTGGTCGAGCAGCTCGAGCGTGATGGCGTCCATGCTGGCGCCATCCACGGCGACCTCCGTCAGAGCCAACGTGAGCGCACCATCAAGGAGTTCGGCGCTGGAAAGCTCCCCGTGCTCGTCGCCACCGACGTCGCTGCTCGTGGGATCCACATCGATGCCGTTGACGTCGTGATCCACTACGACCCACCAGAGGACCACAAGGCCTACCTCCACCGTTCGGGTCGCACGGCTCGAGCCGGCACCTCCGGCGTCGTGGTGTCGCTGCTTCTGTGGAACCAAGCCGGAGAAGCTGAGCAACTCCAGAAGAAGATTGGGCTCAGTCTGCCGATCGTCGAGATCTTCTCCAATGACCCGAACCTCCGTGACCTCGCAGCCTTTGAGCCCTCGTGGGACAACGCCGTGCTGAAGCCCACCCTCGTGAAGCCTGCGGCTGCTGGTGGACCGAAGGGCGCACGCCCCCGTCCTCGCCCGAAGGGAGCCCCTCGCCGTGGCCGCCGCTAATCCGAAACTCTGGGAGCCCGGCGACGGTTTCGACACCCTGCTCGTCGTCACCGCACATCCCGACGACGTCGACTTCGGGGCTGCTGGCACGATCGCCACAATGACCGCAGCCGGCGTCCACGTCGTCTACTGCATGGTTACCTCTGGCGATGCAGGAAGCCCAAACCCCGACGACAAGCCCGAGGACCTCGCCGCCCTTCGTCAGAAGGAGCAGCGTGCTGCTGCAGCGGTCGTTGGTGTGACCGACGTCCGATTCCTCGGCTATCCCGATGGAGCTGTCGTCCCCTCGCTCGAGCTTCGCCGGGATATCTCACGGGTAATCCGTGACGTCCAGCCCGATCGCGTGCTCTGTCAGAGCCCAGAACGCAACTACGACCGCATCTACGCGTCGCACCCTGATCACCTCGCTGCAGGTGAGGCGACGCTGTGCGCGGTCTACCCCGACGCCCGGAACCACCACGCCCACAAGGAGCTCATGACCGAGGGGTTCTTGCCCCATACGGTTCGTGAGGTCTGGCTGATGGCGACGACGTCAACGCTCGTGGTCGACACCACTGAGGTCTTCGAGAAGAAGGTGGCGGCGCTGCGTTGCCACGAGAGCCAAGTCGGTGATGGAGCGCAGCTCGAAGGGCTGCTCCGGCCATGGGGCGAAGGCACGGCATCGGCAGCTGGGCTTCCAGAGGGTCGCCTCGCCGAAGGCTTCCGTGTGGTGAATACCGCGTAGATCTCACTACCTGGGACTGTTGAGGGAGCGATCTAACTTGTAAAATGCAAGTTATACTCCTCTCCGAAGGGTTGGCACGATGTCGACCTCGAAGGAGCAGAACCCATGGCACAACGAGTCCTCGTGACCGGCATCAGCGGCTACGTCGGCCAGCACATCGCAGCAGCTCTGCTTCGACATGGCGTCGACGTCGTCGGCACCGTGCGATCGCTCGGCAAGGCGGACGGTACCGCCGCAGCGTTGCTCGCTGCTGGGTGCAGTCAACCGGCCAACTTCGTCGAAGCAGACCTCCTCGACGATCGCGGATGGGATGCCGCCATGGAGGGGTGCGATGCGGTGATCCACGTGGCATCGCCGTTCGTGCTCGCTGAACCAAAGGATGAGAATGACCTCATCGCTCCCGCACTTGCAGGCACCCAGCGAGTGCTCTCTGCGGCGATCCGAGCCGGGGTGCACCGAGTGGTGCTGACCTCATCGGTTGTGGCGATGACGTCTGGCAAGCCGAGTGGCACCTACGGTCCCGACGCGTGGTCTGACGTTCACGCACCCATTGGCGCCTACGCCAAGAGCAAGACCTTGGCCGAGCGTGCCGCTTGGGACCTCGTCGCCGGTACCGACGCTGAGCTCGTGGTCATCAACCCAGGATTCATCATCGGCCCCTCCCTCGGCGCCCCAGGCGATGGTCAGAGCGTGGCCATGATCCGCCAGGTCATCGGGGGCAAGATGCCGATGATCCCCGACGTTGCGATGGGCATGGTGGACGTGCGTGACGTGGCAGAACTGCACGTGGCGGCGTGCAGCGCCCCAGACGCAGCGGGCAAGCGCTTCATCGCGTCCAGTGCTGAACCGGTGTCGATGGCCCACCTTGCATCCGTGCTTCGAGGCGCGGGATACACCAAGGTGCCCTCACGCAAGGCGCCGAACCTCGCCATCAAGGTGATGAGCCTGTTCGACCGAGAAGCGAAGGGCATGGTTCCCCAACTCGGCAAGCGAATCGCCTACGACGTCAGCGCTACCTACGATGTGCTGCACTGGCAACCCACCGACCTCGATCGAACGCTCGTGGAGATGGCAGCCACGCTCACGACGTAGGAGACCTATGGCAGCAGCACCGAAGGCAGCGGCAGCGCAGTGGCGATCGGTGTGCCCGATTGCATCCGGCCTCGACCTCGTTGGCGACAAGTGGTCACTCGTGATCATTCGTGACCTCATTGAGCATGGAACGCGGACCTACTCAGAGTTCTCCTCGTCACCAGAGCACATCTCGACCAACATCCTGGCCGCTCGCCTGAAGGCCTTGTCGGCGGTCGGCATCATTGAGCACGTGGACCCAACTGGGGTCGCGCGCAATAACGCCTACCAGCTCACCGAGAGCGGGAAGGCACTGCGGCCAGTGCTCGAAGCCCTCGGTCACTGGGCGCAGACCTACGTGCGGCCGCTCCACCCAGAGCTCGTCGACATCTTCTGAGTCGGAGCCCGTCATGGAGTACAACGCTCACTTGTATTCTGCAAGTAATGGCACTACATTGCACAATGCAAGTGATGCCAACCGAGGAGCGATGGACGATGACCGAAGCAACGACACCTGCCTACGCAATGGTGCAGATCAACATGGTGAACCCTGAGGAGTTCATGGAGCGCTACGCGCAGCACGTCATGCCGATCTTGGCGGCGTGGAACGTCGAGATGATCGCCGGGACAATGGCCCCGGTGACCAAGGAAGGCACCTTCAGCGGCAACTGGGCCGCCATCTTGAAGTTCACCAGCATGGAAGCGGCAGAGGAGTGGTACGCGTCGGATGACTACGCCCCCTACAAGAATCTCCGCCTCGATGAGCTCACCGACTTCACGAGCCTCGTGTTCCTCGAGGGCCTTCCCCCTGCGTGACCAACCGCTGATGAGGTGGCTCGGCTGCGAGCGTGGCGGAGCCCGAGGCCACGAACGCGACGCTGCAGTGCCCAATGGAAGAACCCCCGCCACCGTGGCGGGGGTTCTTCACACTGTGGATTGAGTGGTGCTCAGCGAGCAGCCAGTTGGCGCAGCACGTACTGCAAGATGCCACCGTGGCGGTAGTACTCGAGCTCCATTGGAGTGTCGATGCGCAGACGGGGGGTGAACGTGGTCACCGTGCCGTCAGCAGCGGTGGCGGTCACCGTGACCTCTGCAGGTGCTGCTTCGCTGTTCATCTGCGCAAGTCCGCTCACGGCGAAGGTTTCCTCACCAGTGAGCCCCAAGCTCTCGAAGGTTTCGCCTGGTTGGAACTGCAGCGGGAGCACGCCCATGCCGATCAGGTTCGAGCGGTGGATGCGCTCGTAGGACTCGGCGACGACCGCCTTGATCCCGAGCAGTGCGGTTCCCTTGGCTGCCCAGTCACGTGACGATCCCGAGCCGTACTCCTGGCCGGCGAACACCACGAGCGGCACGCCCTCCGCCTGGTACTTCGCCGAGGCGTCGTAGATCGACATCTCGGTGCCCTCAGGCAGGTGGCGAGAGACGCCACCCTCGGTTCCTGGAGCCAAGCGGTTCCGCAGGCGGACGTTGGCGAAGGTGCCACGGGTCATGACCTCGTAGTTGCCTCGGCGGGCGCCATAGGAGTTGAAGTTGGCTCGCTCTTCACCGTGCTCTGAAAGGTACGCAGCAGCCGGACTGGTCGGCGAGATGTTGCCGGCGGGGGAGATGTGGTCGGTGGTCACCGAGTTCCCGAGCACCGCCAGCACGCGTGCGCCATCGATGTCGGCGATCGGTGCAGGCGTCGCCGGCAAGTTGTTGAGGTAGGACGGCTTCTTGATGTAGGTCGAGTCGTCAGCCCAGCCGTAGGTCTCCGAGGCACTCGTGGCAACAGCCTTCCAGTGCTCGTCGCCCTCGAACGCGGTGGCGTAGCGGGTGGCGAACATCTCAGCGTCCAAGGAGCCACGGATGGCATCTGCCACTGCGTCGTCGCTCGGCCAGAGGTCAGCCAAGAACACGGGTTGGCCGTCACGGTCGAACCCGAGCGGCTCGGTGGTGAGGTCGAGGTCCATGGTGCCAGCGATCGCGTAGGCGACGACCAGTGGCGGCGAGGCCAGGTAGTTCATCTTGACGTCTGGGTGGATACGCCCTTCGAAGTTGCGGTTTCCCGACAGCACGGAGACGACGGAGAGGTCGTGCTCCTTGGCCAACTCGCTGACGCCTGGAAGCAGCGGTCCGGTGTTACCGATGCAGGTCGTGCAGCCGAAGCCCACCAAGTAGAAGCCGAGGGCTTCGAGGCTCGGCATGAGCCCAGCGCGCTCCAGGTAGTCGACGACGACCCGAGAACCTGGAGCGAGGGAGGTCTTCACCCACGGCTTCGGGGTGAGTCCCCGCTCGTGGGCTGCCTTGGCAACGAGGCCAGCAGCGATGAGCACCGAGGGGTTCGAGGTGTTGGTGCACGAGGTGATGGCGGCGACGACGACCGCACCGTCGGCCAAGGCCGCGCCATCCGCGCTCGTGACCTGCTTCGGCTCGTGACCGAGGACGGAGGAGAACGCCGTGCGGGTCTCGGTGAGGGCGATGCGGTCTTGCGGGCGAGACGGGCCAGCCAAGGACGGCTCCACGGTGGCGAGGTCGAGTTCGACGACCTGGGAGAAGATCGGCTCTGGGCCGAAGGGGTCGTGCCAGAGGCCCTGGGCCTTGGCGTAGGCCTCGACGACGTCTAAGTGGCCACGTTCACGTCCGGTGAAGGCCAGGTAGTCGATGGTCTTCTGGTCGATCGGGAAGATGGTGGCGGTTGCCCCGTACTCCGGGGTCATGTTGCCAATGGTGGCTCGGGTCTCGAGCGAGAGTGCAGCGACGCCGGGACCGAAGGCCTCGACGAACTTGCCGACGACCTTGGTCTGGCGGAGGAGCTCGGTGATGCGGAGCACGAGGTCGGTTGCGGTGACGCCCTCTCGAAGCGATCCCGTGAGGCGGAGGCCGACCACCTGGGGGAGCAGCATGGAGACGGGCTGGCCGAGCATTGCCGCCTCGGCTTCAATGCCACCCACGCCCCAGCCCAGCACGCCGAGGCCGTTGACCATGGTGGTGTGGGAGTCCGTGCCGACCACGGTGTCGCAGTAGGCCTGACCACCTGGGGTGGCGAAGACCACGCGGGCGAGGTGCTCCAAGTTGACCTGGTGGCAGATGCCGACGCCTGGGGGCACGACGGTGAAGTTGTCGAAGGAACCCTGGGCCCACTTGAGGAACTGGTACCGCTCCAAGTTGCGGTAGTACTCGATGGCAACGTTCTCATCGAGCGAGTTCGCTTGGCCCGAGTGCTCGACGATGACCGAGTGGTCGATCACGAGTTCACAGGGGACGAGTGGGTTGATGACGCCAGGGTCGCCGCCGAGGGACAAGATGGCGTCGCGCATGCCGGCCAGGTCGACGACGGCAGGGACACCGGTGAAGTCCTGCATGAGGACGCGTTCTGGGGTGAAGGAGATCTCCTCGGCGGCATCGCCAGCGGATTCGCCGTGCTCGGTGGGGTTGTTGGCCCAGTTGAGGATGGCTTCGATCTCACTGGCCCGAACGGCCTTGCCGTCTTCGTGGCGGAGGAGGTTCTCGAGTAGGACCTTGATGGAGTAGGGCAGTCGCTCCACTGCCTGAGCGTTAAGGCCGGGGGCCTTCAGAGAGAAAATCTCGTAGTCAGCGCCGTTGACGGTGAGCGTCTGGCGGGCACCGAAGGTATTGGGGTGAGCAGTAGCCATACCTCCATTCTGCCCGATGGGGCAGCCGTCAGAATCAGGTGGTGCGCCCCCGCTACCATTCGCCCATGGCCCGTTACGACTACCGATGCCCGACCTGTGCGGTGACCTTCGAAGTGGAGCGTCCCATGTCGATGGCTGATGCGCCGACCACGTGCCCAGATGGGCATCCCGGTGCGATCAAGCTCTTCCCCGTCTTCGCAGCGACGGGACTCGCCGCACAGCCATCACGAGGTGGCTGCTGTGGCGGCGGCTGCTGCTCGTAGTTCTCCCGTCTCAACCGAAGGAGCCACCATGTCGCTGTCGAAATGGGATGACTTCCCCCTCCACCAGACCTCGGAGTTCATCGCCCACCCGGCGACCTCTGATCGCAACTTCTACGACCGCTACTACTTCAACTGCTTGGACGTGGAGAACGACTTCTTCGCCATCTTCGGCCTCGGGCAGTACCCGAACCTCGGGACCACCGACGCCTTCTGTTCGGTGGCCTTCCAAGGCGCCCAGCACATCGTCCGGATGAGCCAACCGCTCGTCGAACGTTCCAACGTGGCCGTTGGCCCATTCGCCATTGAAGTTCAAGTGCCCCTCCAGCGCCTTCGGGTCACCATTGCTGAAGGGGACTACCCCGTGTCGATGGATCTGACCTTCGAAGGGTTCACCCGGGCGATTGAAGAGCCACGCCAGTACCTGCGATCCAAGGGCAAGGTGGTCTTCGATACCCAGCGGTTAGCCCAGACCGGGAACTGGACTGGCACCATCACCGTTGCTGGCAAGACCATGACCGTCAACGGCGTTGGCACCCGTGACCGATCGTGGGGGGTCCGACCCGTTGGTGAGCCCGAACCGGGAGGCATTCGCGAGGGCGAGAACGTCATGGCGGGGATGTGGAACTACTTCCCGATGCAGTTCGAGGACCACTCGATCTACTACATCTGCCACGAAGACGCCCATGGCGTGCGCCACCTCGTCCAATCTGAGCGGGTCTGGAAGGACCCGAACCGCGAGGTCGAAGACCTCGGGCCCGCGGAATGGCACCACGTCCTCGAACCGAACTCCCGAGTGGTCTCGTCCTCGACCATCTCGTTCCCCGAGGCAGGCATCGTCGTTGAGTGCGAGCCAGTGGTGACCAACTGGATTTCGATCGGCACCGGCTACGGCATCGATCAGGACTGGCGCCACGGGATGTACCAGGGTCCTGAGCTCGTCGTCCAAGGCCTCACGCTGCAGATCGATGAGATTCGAGGCATCGCGCAGTACGGCATCGTCGACCACGGCGCCCGCTTCACCTACGACGGCCACGTGGGCTTCGGCCTCTTGGAGCATGGTTTCTTCGGGCCGTTCCCCAAGGTGGGTCTGAACGATGCCTACGGCCTGACGCCTGAGGCCTAGACCGCTGGAGTCGTTCTCGGGATGATCATTGTGCTATTCTATAGCACATGGAGCGAATCGGAATCCGGGAACTTCGCCAGAATGCGAGTGTCTACATTCGCCGCGTCGAATGTGGTGAGAGCTTTGACGTCACCGATCATGGGCGCTTGGTCGCACAACTCGTTCCACCGCAGCTGTCGAGTTGGGATGATCTCGTCGCCCGCGGTCTCGTCACCCTCGCTACTGAGTCCAAGGAGATCTTCAACGAGCCACCTCTCGATTTCGGAGGAAGTGCGTTTGAGGTCCTCATGGCGATGCGTGAAGACGAGCGATGAAGGTCTACCTCGATTCGTCCGCAATCGTGCAGTTCGTGAACCGGGAGGAGCACTCCGTTGCGCTCGCATCCGCCCTCCTCACGAATCCCGAAGATGAGTACGTGGCGAGTGCGCTCTCAGTGACGGAGGTTGTTCGAGCTGCACAGCCCTTCGGCGTCCTCGCGGTTGAGCGGGCGCGCCGGTTCATGGACGCGCTGCACAAGATCGCCGTCTCGAACGAAATCCTTCGCGAAGCGGGCTCCATCGCTCCCGGTTCTCTCCTTCGAACGCTCGATGCCATTCACCTCGCGACTGCGCGCCAAGTCGGGAGCGACCTCAGGATGCTCGTGACCTACGACCGACGACTCGCTGAAATCGCTACGACGAATGGCGTCGCCGTCGTCTCTCCACGCTGACCGAATGGATTCCGCACGAACCCTCATCAGCTCTCGCTGGGCCACAATGGAGCATGACTGATACCAAGTCGATTCTCGAGGAACGCCTCACCGCGGCCTACGCCACCATCTCCCCTGGCGCAGATCCGGTGCTCCGAGGCTCAGATCGCGCTGACTACCAGAGCAATGGTGCGCTGTCGGTCGCCAAGGCGCTCGGACGCCCTCCGAGAGAGGTGGCGCAAGCGGTCCTCGACGCTGCAGCACTCGACGACCTCGTCGAGGTCGCTGAGATCGCAGGACCCGGATTCATCAACCTGACGCTCAAGACGAGTTTCATCGAAGGCCAAATTGAGCAGGCTGCGAGCGACGTGCGACTCGGCGTGCCGGTAACGACGACGGCGCGGGTCGTCGTCGACTACTCCTCGCCGAATGTGGCCAAGGAGATGCACGCAGGTCACCTCCGCTCCACGGTGATCGGCGACGCGCTCGTCCGCATCCTCACGTTCGCTGGCGCGGATGTGGTCCGTGAGAACCACCTCGGTGACTGGGGAACCCCGTTCGGCATGCTCATCGAGCACTTGATCGACGTTGGCGAGACCCAAGGTGTCGAAGCCCTCTCGGTCGGCGATCTCGACGGCTTCTACCGAGCCGCCCGAGCGTCCTTCGACGCCGCTCCGGCGTTCCAGGATCGGAGCCGTGCTCGCGTCGTACTCCTCCAGCGTGGCGACGTGGAGACCCTCCGTCTCTGGCGCCTGTTGGTCGATCAGTCCGTCGCCTACTTCTCGACGGTCTACGAGCGCCTCGGCGTGCTCCTCACCGCGGATGACGTGATGGGGGAGAGCGCCTACAACGATGCGCTGCCTGCTGTCGTCAGAGATCTCGATGCCGCCCACCTCCTCGTGCGCAGCGACGGCGCGGCCTGCGTCTTCCCCGCCGGATTCACCAACCGAGAGAACGAGCCACTGCCGCTCATCGTGCAGAAGTCCGATGAAGGCTTCGGCTACGCCGCAACGGATCTCGCCTGCGTGCGAGACCGCGTCGACCGAGTGGGTGCAGACCTCCTCCTCTACGTCGTCGGTGCCGATCAGCACCAGCACTTGGAGATGTGCTTCGAGGTGGCTCGGATGGCAGGGTGGCTACCAGAGGGAACGGCGGCGATCCACGTGGGCTTCGGCAACATGCTCGGAGCAGATCGCAAGAAGTTCAAGACCCGTTCGGGTGGAGTGGTCAAGCTCGTCGACGTCCTCGATGAAGCGATGGCTCGAGCCACCGCGGCGCTGCGTGAACGCAGCCCCGACCTCGACGGTGCGGTCATTGCGCATCGTGCCGCCCAGGTTGCGATGGGGTCCATCAAGTACGCCGACCTGTCCACTGAGCGCATCAAGGACTACGTCTTCGACTACGACCGGATGCTGGCGGACCGTGGGAACACCGGCCCTTACCTCCAGTACGCGCACGCACGGATCGCGTCGATCTTCCGCAAGGCCAACGAGGCTGGGCACACCCCTGGTCCCGTCGTCCTTGCAGAAGACGCCGAGCGCAAACTGGCCATGGCGCTCTTGGCCTTCCCCGAAGCCATCTCGGCGACGCTCGAGGACTACCAACCGTCCAAGCTCTGCACCTACCTCTTCGACCTCGCCCAGCAGTTCACCACCTTCTACGAGAACTGCCCGGTCCTCGTCGCCCCCGAGGAGACGGTGCGTGCCAGTCGCCTCCGCCTCTGCGCGCTCACCCAGGCCACCTTGGCGAAAGGCCTCGACCTCCTCGGCATTCCAGCCCCCGACCAGATGTAGCCGGGTATAGGGTGGCGCCGTGTCCGCAGTGGGCACGGGGCGACCCGCAGGTCGCAGCATCCAAGGGGGTTTCAATGAAGGTTCGCGCTGCAGCGGTATTCGGGCTCAATGAGCCGTGGAAGACGATCGACCTCGAGATCGACGACCCGCACCCCGGCGAAGTCAAGGTCAAGATGGCCTTCGCTGGTATGTGCCACTCCGACGAGCACATCCGCACGGGCGACATCTCGCAGCCGGCTGAAGTGCTGCCCTTCTTCGGCGTCGACTCGATGTTCCCGCTCATCGGTGGCCACGAAGGCTCCGGCATCGTCGAAGAGGTTGGCGAAGGCGTGACCGCTTTCGCCGTTGGCGACAAGGTCGCCGTGTCCTTCGTCCCCTCCTGTGGCCGCTGCGAGCCCTGCGCCTCGGGTCGCCAGTACCTGTGCGACATGTCGGCTGGCACTCTGGCTGGTCCGAGCTTCGATGGCACCTGGCGTCACCACATCGACGGCAAGAACGCCAACCGCATGGCCCAGCTCGGCACCTTCTCGGAGTACATCGTGGTCTCCGAGCACAGCCTCGTGAAGATCGAGCCATGGCAGGACCTCCGTGCCGCCGCGCTCATCAGCTGCGGTATCTCGACCGGCTTCGGTTCGGTGGTCAACCGTGGAGAGGTGCAGCCCGGTGAAGTCGTGGCCGTCATTGGTTGCGGTGGTGTTGGTTCCGGCGCTATCCAAGGTGCCCGCATCGGTGGTGCTCGTGCCGTCGTGGCCATCGACACCAAGCAGTCCAAGGTCGACCGCGCCATGAAGATCGGCGCCACTCACGGTGCGACCTCGGTGCTCGACGCCGCCTTCAACATCCTCCCCGACCTGACCTTCGGCCGCCAGTGCGACCTCGTCATCTTGACCCCAGGCGTGCTGACCGGAGACCTCATCGAGCAGGCTCGTTCCATCACCGCCAAGGGCGGCCGGATCGTCGCCACGGCGATTGCTCCGTGGAACCAGCAGCAGATCGACCTCAACCTCTTCAGCTTGGCCATGTTCAACCAGGCCCTGCTCGGGACGGTCTTCGGATCCCAGAACCCCCGGTTCCAGATCCCGAACCTGCTCCGCCTCTACGAGAAGGGTCTGCTCGACATCGACTCCGTCGTGACCAACGAGTACTCGATCGAAGAGGTCCAGAAGGGCTACGACGACTTGGAAGCTGGCGTCAACGTCCGAGGCGTCGTCCGCTTCGACTGAGCGACTCCTCGCTCAGCGAGGATCTGAACCACGTGAGCGAGGGGCGCACTGCGCCCCTCGTTTCGCGTCGTGTGGCAGACGAGAGCACGCCGGTTGCATACGCGAGGTCATCGAGCGCCTGGAGTGCGGCGAAGTGGACGGGTGAGATGAGACCTCGTGCCGATCGCCTCCAACGCGGCAGCGCGGTGGCGAGCGTGCCGAGCACCAAGACCCTCCGTGCCGTCGCGCTCTTCGCTCCAGCGAGGACGAGGAGGGGACCGTAGGTTCTGATGGTCTGACGGAGGAGACTCGGCATCGCACGAGCCGAACCCACGACGACGATGCGGGCTGCGGTTCGCGTCGGGTGCTCGGTCAGCGGGGCAATCCGACGACGGAGCAGCGTGGTGGCCACCGCCATGGCGGTGCGCGTGACGAGCAGCTGACCGCTCACGAGGCCGAGCGCAGCGAGGGCGGTGAACCCACTCGTGGCGATGGGGGCAACGGCGTCGCCGTGGCGCAGGGCCAGTGGGCCGGCGCCGGAGCCGTAGAAGCGACGCTGATTGAGGAACGCTCGCACCGAAGACCGCATGGGGTGCGAGACGACGATCGAGGGGTCGTAGCGGATGATCCACCCAGCCTTGAGCAGCGTCCACTCCCAGTCCACGTCCTCAGCGACACCGAGCGTTGGGTCGAAGGTGGCGGCGAGCGATCGCCGGGCGAGGATGCAGGCGGTGGGAACGAAGGACACCGTCCCACGGACCATGACGTCGCTCGGGTTGGGTCCGAGGTCGAGTGGCGACGAGCAGGACTCGTAGGCCGCGAGCGGACCACTCGCCTGCGTCACCCCGATGCGCGGGGCGACCGCAGCGACGAGTGGGTCGGCGAAGTGGGCGGTGAGGTCGAGCAGGTTGGACGGAACCACGTCGAGGTCGGAATCGCAGAAGCAGACGAGCTCTGTCTGCGCAGCCTCGGCACCGGCGTTCCTCGCGATGCTCGGGCCACCGTTTTGCTCGAGGCGGACGAGCGTCGCACCGGTCGTGGCGCAGAGTTCGGCGAGTGCTGATGCCTCCGCGTCCGAGGATCCGTCGTCGACGACGAGTTGGGTGACGCCGAACGTAGCGGTTTGCGCCAAGACCTTGGCGACGCCGGCCGCTCGTCCTCTCGTGGGGATCACCACGGTCACCGAAGGTGGGTTTCCATGGTGCGGAGCTGGTGCCACCACGTTCACGAGGCCTGAGCGTTCGAGCTTGCGGGCCAGCGCCCCCTCGGCGTGGGTGGTGATGGTGCTCGGTGCTCGCCACGCTTCAAGGACTGCGGTTGCAGCGTCGCTCGGGCGCAGGAGGCGAGCCGGTGCGCCACCGAAGAGGACACCTCCGGCGAGCATGGTCACCGATGGGGCGAGGACCACCGTCGTGCCGAGATCGATCGGCACCTCAGCTGGTGCCGGATCGACGACGCGCGGAGGGAGGGCCACCGTCCAAGTTTGGCAGGGACACGTCGGGCTGGTTTGACGGCGGTGCGCAACCTGCGAGAATGACGGGAGCACCGAGGAAGGAGTCCGCGATGGATGACGTTCGTGACCAAGACGCCGTGACCGAGACCGAGGAGACCCTCGAGGTTGACGACCTGCTCGTCGAGGAAGTCTCCATCGACGGCATGTGCGGCGTCTACTAGGCCGTGCCGCACGATTCGGCGTCGACCTTCGATGCCGCCAAGCCATGGAAGCTGTCGCCCCAGGTTGCCCTTCGACCTGAGCAGTTCGGTGCCTTGGCCTACCACTACGGCAACCGTCGACTGACGTTCCTCAAGTCGCCGGCGCTCGTTGCACTCGTCGAACAGCTCGGCGATTTCGACAGCGTGGAGGTAGCCGTCGATGCCTCCGTGGAACCCCATGAGCGGGCGGCCTACGTCGCCGCTCTCGCCCGACTCGCAGCCTCTGAGGTGCTCGTTGCTCGCTGAACCCACACTCCGTGATCGCTTCAAAGGTGGCCTCGACGCCCCAATCTGCCTGACGTGGGAGCTCACCTACGCCTGCAACCTGGCCTGCATCCACTGCCTCAGCTCGTCGGGTCGCCGTGACCCGCGAGAGCTCTCCACCGCCGAGGCCAAGGCCGTCATCGACGAGATGGTCGCCATGCAGGTGTTCTACGTGAACATCGGTGGTGGCGAACCGATGGTTCGCACCGACTTCTTCGAGATCCTCGACTACGCGGCAGCGTCGAAGGTCGGCGTCAAGTTCTCAACCAACGGCACCCGCATCACCGCAGACAACGCCGCTCGGCTCGCGGCGATGGACTACCTGGACATCCAGATCAGCCTCGACGGCGCCGATGCAGCGACGAATGACGCTGTGCGTGGCGTCGGCTCCTACGACCAAGCCATTGCGGCGATGGAGCACCTCCGTGCTGCTGGGTTCGGGGAGTTCAAGATCTCCGTCGTCGTCACCCGCCAGAACGTGCCGCAGCTCGACGCCTTCAAGGCGCTCGCTGACCACTACGGCGCCCAGCTCCGCCTCACCCGCCTGCGTCCCTCGGGCCGTGGCGTCGACAGTTGGGACGAGCTCCACCCGACCGCTGCGCAGCAGCGCACCATCTACGACTGGCTGATGGCCAACCCGAAGACCCTGACGGGGGATTCCTTCTTCCACTTGAACGCCCTGGGTGATTCCATTGACGGCCTCAACCTCTGTGGGGCCGGGCGCGTCGTGTGCCTCATCGATCCTGTGGGCGATGTCTACGCCTGTCCTTTCGTGATCCATGAGGAGTTCCTGGCCGGCAACGTCCGCGGCGAGGGCGGATTCGCTGCGGTGTGGCGGAATTCGGAGCTCTTCCAGTCGCTCCGCGAGCCGACGAGCGCTGGGGCCTGTGCCTCCTGCGGCAGCTACGACGCCTGCCAGGGCGGGTGCATGGCGGCCAAGTTCTTCACCGGGCTTCCGCTCGACGGGCCCGATCCTGAGTGCGTGCACGGCCACGGCGAAACTGCCCGAGCTGCGCAACCGGTCACGCTCAGCCCACGTCCTCGCGTCGACCACTCCAAGCCCACCCCGGTTCGCATCGGCGCCTCGTGAGGTGGGGGAGCGCCCCTTCTCCTCGCTGAGGAGTCCCGAGGTCGATTCGGAGCGGGTCCTCGTGATCCCGGTTGGATCGGTCGAACAGCACGGTCCGCACCTCCCCCTCAACACCGACACGGTGATCGCTGAAGCCCTCGCCGCTGCCCTCTGCGAGGACGTCGACGGGTTCGTCCTCGGCCCGACGGTGGGCGTTGGCGCATCGGGAGAACATGCGGGGTTTGCGGGGACCTTGTCGATTGGCACCGAGGTCTTGGCCGATGTCCTCGTCGAGCTCGTGTACTCAGCTCGGGGCTCATGTGCTGCGGTCTACGTCGTGAACGGCCACGGCGGCAACACGGAGGCCATCCGTAGAGCTGCGGCCACCCTCAGTGCGTCCGGGGACCGCTTCGGCGTGGGCCGAGTGGTCGACGACGGCGACGCCCACGCCGGACACGCGGAGACCTCGCTCATGCTCCACCTCGCTCCCCACCTCGTCGGTGACGAGCGGCCGATCGGTCGCACGGAGCCACTCGCAACCTTGCTCCCCGAGCTCCAACGCCACGGGATGGCGGGCGTGAGTCCGAGTGGGGTGCTCGGCGACGCGACGACGGCTGACCCCGGAGACGGCGAGCGACGCTTCGAAGCGATGCGTGGCAGGCTGGCCGCTGCGGCGAGGACGTGGCGAGAGGAGTGGCGGTGATGCAGCGAGTTGCACTGGTGACCGGTGGGGCACGGGGGATTGGTGCCGCCACCGTCGATGCGCTGGTGGCCGCGGGCTACGGCGTCGTCGTCGTGGACCGATGCTCCGACCTCGACGGACTCACCTACTCCTTGGCCACCGATGCCGACCTCGACAGCCTCCTCGCCCGCCACGGCGATGCCGTCCGGGCGGTCAAGGGCGACGTTCGAGATCTTGCGACCATGACCGAGGCCGTCGCCGTCGCAGAGTCGGTCTTCGGCGGCCTCGACGTGGTGGTCGCCGGAGCAGGCGTGGCGACCGGTGGTCGACGGGCCTGGGAGACCGCGACTGAGGAGGTCGACCTCAACCTCTCGGTCAACCTGAACGGGATCCACGTGGCCGCACGCGCAGCAGTCCCGGCGCTGCTGCGTCGCGAGGAGCCACGGAGCGGTCGCTTCATCGCCATCGCCAGTGCAGCAGGCGTGATGGCGAACGACCTCCTCGCCGCGTACGGCGCCTCCAAGCACGCAGCCGTCGGCTACGTCCGTGGCCTCGCTGCCGACCTCGGCACGACCGGCATCACCGCCAACGCCGTGCTCCCCGGATCGACGCGCACTGCACTACTCCAGGCCTGCGCCGCCTTCTACGACCTGGACTCGGTCGAGGAGTTCGCCGTCCACCACCTGAGTGGTCGACTGCTCGAACCGGCCGAGGTGGCCGCGGCGATCTGCTTCCTGGCCAGTCCCGAATCCTCGGCCATCACCGGAGCGCTCATCCCCGTCGATGGCGGCATGACCGCCGGCTGACTTCAGTCAGCAACCCATGCGCTGGTCATCGAGATGACCGCGTCACCGGTGACATCCCGCAACTTGGTGCCAACGAAGGCAGTGGACCACGAGCTCGTCTGGTAGCGGAGCGCTGGCGTGGCGGCGTCGATCACCTCGGCGATCACCTGGGCGACGTCCTCGGAGGTCTGCATGCCCACCATGCGCTCGGGAGCACCGAGGCGAGCCATGTAGTTGGCCTTGGCGGAGGCGTAGGGGTCGTCTGCCCCGCCGTCGAGTACGGCGTCCAAGCCCTGGACGTTGGCGATGAACTTGGTGGCGACTGGTCCGGGCTCGATGATGGAGATGGCGACCCCGACGGTGGCTGCCACCGGTGCCAAGCTCTCGAGGAGCCCTTCGAGGGCGAACTTGGCTGCGCAGTAGGCATCGTTGAAGGGTTGGCCGACGGCACCGCCAACGGAGGACACCGCCAGGATCCTGCCGTGGCCCCGGGTGCGCATTCCCGGTAGCACCGCCTGAATCGTCTGGGCGGCCCCGAAGAAGTTGACCTCGAGGGCTCGCCGCAACTCACCGAGGTCGAGTTGCTCGAGCGTGCCGACGAATCCCGTCCCGGCGTTGTGGACCAAGACGTCGATCCCTCCGGCAGCCTCGAGGCTGGCGACGAGGTCTCGCACCGCATCGAGATCGCAGACGTCGAGGAGGACGACGTCGACGGTGACCGACGCACCCGCAGCCTTGGCGAGGAGGGTGGTCTTCGCCGCTTCCGTTCGCACGGTGGCGGTGACCGCATGGTCCTTGGCCAGCAGCAAGGCTGCGGCTTCGCCGATGCCGCTCGATGCGCCGGTGATCAGGATGGTTGCCATGGTGGCTCCTCGAGGTTGGGTGGTCGTGGTCGAAGCGTCGGGGGGGCGTTAGTGCTTGGCCGGCTCGGCAGCAGCGCTCGTGGCCGCACGCCAGAGGGCGAGGTAGGAGGGGTAGGTGTTCTCGGGCGTGGCGTAGCCGGCACGTTCGAGCTCTCGGTGGAATGCGGGCAACTTGCGGAACGGAATTCCCATGTCCACGTGGTGGGCGAGGTGCCACCCGGTGTTGTAGGGAACGAACCAGAACCGTGACCACAGGTGCTGCGCCACGTTGTGGGTGGTCACCCGGCGATCGCTCGAGGCTTCGAGCCCTCCGTGCTCGGCAATCGCCCGCAGCCGATTGAGGACCCTCCACTGGGTCATCCACGGCAGTAACCAGAACACGAGGTAGGCCCACCACGCCCCCGTGCCGATCCAGAACGCGACGACGAGCACCACTTGCGCACCGAGAATGGGTCCGGCAATGGCCCGACCCTGGGCGCTGCGCAGCGCCTTGAACAGCGGGGTGAGGTTCTTCCATCCCGAGATTCCGATGGCATCACGGCTGAGTCGTCGCAGCAGCGCTGCTCGGGTGGTCGGGTACCCGCGGTAGAAGGCGATGTCTGGTTCGCTCGGACCGAACTCTTCTCGGTGGTGCGCCATGTGGGAGCGCCGGTAGATCGAGAGGGGGACGAGCGCGGGGGCGGCGATGAGCAGGTTGCCGACGAGGTCGTTCACCGTGGTCTTCGTGAACAGGAGCCGATGGGCAGCCTCGTGCATCAGAATCGCGAAGCGAGCGTGCATGGGACCCATGAGGATGAACCCCAAGAGCACGGACCACCAGGTCCCGATGCCAACGGCGACGCCGGCGATGAGCGCCGTCCAGACCCATACCGCAGCAACCGAGATCGCGTTGCGGACATTGGAGATCTCGCGGAGGGGTCGACGGAGCTCGGCAACGGGTTTGCCAGAGTCCAAGAGTCGATCCGTCGGCAAGACGTCGGGCCGAGCGGCCTTGGGTAGCACCATGGTCTCCACGACTCCATTGAACCCCATCGCTGGCGCTCAGGACACCGCGGTCAGGCGCGCAGGCGACTGAGCAGGTTCCCGAGCGTGACCGAACTGCCGATCTCACTCGGGGCCAAGGCGTCGAGGTGGACCTCGTAGTGGTTGCGCCGTCCGATGCGGACTCGGGTGATGGCCCCGTCGCGCTCTAAGTCCCGGAGCAGGTGTTGGGTCGCCCGTGGGGTGATCCCCACCTCGGTGGCGAGGGCGGCCAGCTTGATCTCCGGGTCACGGTGGACGGCGAGCAGCACGCGGCTGTGGTGGGTCAAGAAGTGCCAACCACTGGTGGTGGGCTCGACGCCTGCGCTCATGGGGCCACCATACCGACGCCATGGCGAACCTCCAAACTCGCTGATGATGGCGTGCGACCGGGTGCTCGTGCTGGTAGACCGAACCCCATGCTCCACTCGTGGTTCTCTTGGAATCTGCTCTTCGCCGCCGCTACAGCGGTGGTCTGGCTCCTCGTGGCCTACGCCCTCAGCTTCGTCACCAAGCGACACGCCACCATCGACGTCTTCTGGAGTTCTGGATTCTCGGTGATCTACGCCGTGTCGCTGCTCACCGCGGCGCACCACTGTGGAGCGGGCTACACGGTCTTCGGCACCTCGGGAGCACCGCTCACTCGGCTCCTCGTGGCCATCGCCCTCGTGGCCTGGAGCCTGCGTCTGTCGATCTACCTCGCCATCCGCCAGCGGGGTCACGGTGAAGACTCCCGGTACGTCTGGATCATGAAGGGTGCCCGTGGGCGCAACCCGCACCTCTACGCGCTGGTCAAGATCTACGGCCTCCAAATGGCGCTCATGTGGTTCATCTCCATCCCCCTGCAGACCATCGCCACCGCTCGCAGCAGCGTGACGGCGATTGGGATCATCGGCGTGGTGCTCATGGCAGCGGGCCTAGGCACCGAAGCGGTGGGTGATGCGCAGCTCCGTGCGTTCTTGAAGAATCCAGCCAACGCTGGCACCACCATGCGATCGGGGCTCTGGCGCTACACGCGCCACCCCAACTACTTCGGTGACTCGGTCCTGTGGTGGGGGATCTACCTCGCAGCTGTATCCACCGGCCTCGGTGCGTTGAGCGTGCTGTCGCCACTCGCGATGACGCGCCTGCTCACGTCGATCTCCGGCAAGCCGCTCCTCGAGGCCAAGTTGACGAGGACTCGAACTGGCTACGAGGAGTACGTCGCCACCACGAGTGGCTTCTTCCCTCGCCGCCCGAAGACCCCTTCGAGCGTGGTCGAGGGCTGACGGACGCTCGTCGCTCCCCGTGGCTGAGAGAGTGTTGGCGATGCGACGTCTGGTGACCACGTTCCTCGCGACGGTTGTCGTGGCCCTCAGTTCGCCGCTGGCTGGTGCGACGGCGCCACCGCCGGTCGTCTCGGCGGTGCAGATTCCAGGGCTTGCGATCGCGCCCCTGACGTCGAGGTCCATCACCTGGCAGGACGAGTCCTGCCCGACCGCTGCAACCTGTACGGCAGTCGGCGTGGCGTCGGGTGGCTCGGGGGATCTCGTCGCCGTCACGACGTCGATGATCGACGGATCCTGGGGTGCACCGACCGAGATTGGACCACTGGCCGCTGCCACGACGGTTCGCCCACCGAGTGGAGGCACTGCGCTCGCTGGGTTCAGTGCGGTGACGTGCACCGCTCCTGGAGCCTGCATCGCCGGAGGCTGGATGACTTCGGCCGATGGGGTCGAGGAGCCAATGGTCACGAGTGCCATCGACGGGACGTGGAGTCCGATCACGGCCCTGGCCCCTCCGAGCAAGGCCGCTCCCGCACAGGGGGGCCAGTGGAGTGCCGCGTCGATCGCGGCGACCGCCTGCTCCTCGGCGACCCAGTGCATCGCAGCGGGAACGGTGACCGTTGCCCCATCGCAGCTGTCGGTCTTCGTGGCCACGTGGACGAACGGAACGTGGTCGAACGCGGCAGTGTTGGGTGGCCTCCCGTCGAGCACCTCGATCACGGTGTCGGCCACCACCTGCAGCGACGGTGGGGCGTGCGCCGTCGGGGGCACCTACGCCCAGGGTTCCACGAAGGGCATCTACGTCGCCGCCGGTAGCGGTGGCGTCTTCGGCACGGCCCTCGCTACCGATCGCGTGTCGGGAGGGAGCGTCGGTGGATCGCTGGTGCTCACAGGGCTGGCCTGCGGCGGAGCATCCACGTGTGTGGCGTCAGGCACCTTCGTGGATTCAGCGATCGCGGTGGAGCCGTTCGCCGCAGTGGCGTCAGCAGGGGAGTGGTCACCGCTCGAGCGCCTGCCCGGCGTTGATCTCCTCAACGTCGGTTCGACTCGGTACAACAACGGCGGGGCCGTGAGCGCGATCGAGTGTTTCGACGATGGATCTTGCGTGGCCGTGGGCACGGCAATGGACGCAGGGGGAACCGCCCACATCTTCAGCGCGACGTTGGCGGATGGAAACTGGGATCCTGCAGTGGCGATTCCCGAGGTCGATGGCATCGCCCCGCAAGGAGCGAACCCCGTCGCCCTCCAGTGTGCGTCGGTGTCGTCGTGCGACCTCCTCGTCGCCACCTACTCCGCACTCGGCCAAGAAGGTGTCGCCGTCGCCACCATGGAGGGCGGTACTTGGGGGGCGGTCACCGAGGTCGCTGGGGTCACCGACAGCGCAGTCGGGAGCGATGGGGCGGTCCCCGAAGGACTCTCCTGCAGCGCGCCCGATACCTGCACCGCCATCATGGTCGCCACCGATGCGGACTCGACGGCGACCCTCCTCGCCGCATCGCTGTCGGGACCAGATCCGTTGGTTGCCGTCCCGCTCGACCTCTCGCCGGGTGTCGATCCCAGCCTCTACGCCTTGGGGATCTCGTGCGCCACCATCGGGGAGTGCGCCGTTGTCGCCCTGCCCCCGTTCCCGAGTCTCGGGCGAGGCTCGATCGTCGAGGAACGAAATGGCGTGTGGCAGGCGGCAGCTCGCACGACGGGCCTCGCTGCGGTGCTTCGTGCGCCCGGTCAGGTGATGGGAACCCCGCAACTCGTGACCTGCGCGACGCCGACATCCTGCGTCGTCGCGGGGCAGATCCTCGATAGCAGTGGGACCCTCCAGGGATTCGTGGCCACGGTGGACGACGGCACGGCCTCCGGAGCGACCATCCTCGCTCACTCTGCCGGCGTGAACGCTGGCGCCAACCTCACCTCGGGATTCAGCGCGACGTCGCTCGCGTGCCCGCAACCTTCGCAGTGCATCCTCGCGGGAACCACCACCTCCAGATCCGGGCAACCGGTTGCCGCGCTCGCGGTGCAGCTCCCGACGGGATGGAGCACACTGCAGGCGCCCGCCGGTCTGTCGGTTGGATGGTCCTCGGTGGCCGATGGTGTTTCGTGTGGGTCGCCGAGCGCCTGCATGGCCCTCGTGACGATGACGGGGCCGAGCGGGCAGGTGCGTCTCGGAACCGTCCGCGTGCAGGGTGGGGTGATCGGGAGCATCCGGCTCCTCGCTGCTGATCCCAATCCTTCAGTTCTGGTGCAGCACGTCGAGGTGGTGGCGTGGCAGTGCTCGGGGAATCGTTGCATCGGTGCAGGAACCTGGGATCGGACGACCGCAGCGTCGACCTCGTTCGGCATGACGGTGAATGGGACGAAAGCTGCGACGCAAGCGGTGATGGGGACCACCAACTTCTCGGTGCGCTCGGTGGCGACCGCCATGGCTTGCAGCGCGCCGCAACGATGCGTGATCGCCGGGACCTACCAAGATGTCGCCGGCCTCACGCAGGGATTCGTGATCGGCTACGCCAATGGCACCTGGGGGGCGGCGCAGCCGGTTCCGGGAATCCAGGCACTCAACAGCGGTGCGCATGGAACCGTTGGTGCCTCCATCGACGCGTTGGCCTGTCCGAGTGCGGGACGCTGCATCGTGCTCGGCACCGCCGTCGACCGATTCGGTCGTCGTCAGGTCGTGATCGATCGGTCGGGGAATTCGGGTTGGGGGCGAGCGCAGATCATCCCGGGAACGATCCAGGACAACAGTGGGGGTCAAGCTCAGGTCCTCGGGCTCTCGTGCGCGCAGGCGTCGACCTGTGCGGGGCTGGTGACCTTGGCAGACCATGGGGTCACGGTCGCAGCCGTGATCCCGCTCACGACCAGTGCCACGCAGGCTCCAGTGGTCATGGTGACCCCGGCCGATGCTGGAACCGTCGTGGTGTCGAGCGCCTCCACCGTGCTGTGCCGACCTCACGGTGCCTGTACGGTGCTCGTGACGACGAGGAGCGCCAGCGGCGCAACTGAAGGAGCACTCGCTGACCTCCAAGGTGCCACGCTCGGCAATGGCCGGTTCCTCAGCCCCGCGGATCCTCAAGCTGCGAGTGCGATCGCAACGGCGACCAGTGCGCTCGGCGGGGTGATCGTCGGCTCCATGGCGACGCTCTCGGGCGTCGTGCCGTGGGCAGCGGGACTCTGAGGTTGGCGAGCCGAGGGGAAGTCCGAAGGTCCAGCGTGGTGCGGGCGGAGGGATTTGAACCCCCGACTTCTTCCTCCGGAGGGAAGCGCTCTATCCGCTGAGCTACGCCCGCTTGCGTGAACCGAGCCTAGCCCACGCCTCTCGGCGACCGGGACGGGCGGAGCCTCGCCACTCGGAGACGGCTCGCAAATTTGAGATGTCGTATCGTGCAGTCATGGAGAACCCGCTCGAACCATCAGCCCCGGTGCCGTGGTCCTTGCTGCCCTGCAACGCTGGTGTCGATGATCGAGGCGGGCTGACGATCGGCGGGGTCTCGGTCACCGATCTCGTCGCCGAGTTCGGCACCCCGCTGTTCATCTACGACGAGGCCCACCTCCGGACGCGCTGTGAGGAGGCAGTCGCCGCCTTCGGTCCAGGGGTGGCTTTCGCGTCGAAGTCCTTCTGGTGCGTTGCCATGGCGAAGATCGCTGGAGCGGCGGGGATGTCCATCGACGTCTCAACGAGTGGCGAGATGGCCGTTGCCTTGGCAGCCGGCATCGAACCAGAACGGCTCCGGTTCCACGGCAACAACAAGTCGGTGGCGGAGTTGGCGGCCGCACTCGAGGTTGGCGTCGGTCGCATCATCATCGATTCCGCCGATGAGATCACTCGACTCGAGACCCTGGCTGCGGCCACTGGAGTCACGCCGAAGGTGTGGATTCGAGTAACCCCTGGAGTGCACGCCCACACCCACGCCTTCGTCCAGACGGGTCAGGAAGATTCCAAATTCGGTTTCTCGGTGGCGAGCGGAGCAGCGGCCGCAGCGGTGGCCGAGATCCGGGCAACTGGTCTCCTCGACCTCGTTGGGATTCACGCGCACATCGGGAGTCAGGTCTTCAACCTCGAGAACTTCGCTCAGGCCGCCGGCGTGGTGGCCGGGTTCTTCACCCCGCTCGGCTTGGCGGAACTGTGCCTCGGCGGTGGACTCGGTGAGGCCTACGTCGCTGGCGAGTCTGCCCCCTCGATCGCCGCGTGGGCGGCGTCCACCATCGATGCGCTGCACGCCGCGGGCGTCGCTCCCGACGTGGAGATCACCGCGGAACCTGGGCGATCCATCGTCGCTCGAGCCGGCCTCACCGTCTACACCGTCGGCACCATCAAGGACCTCCCTGGCCTTCGCACCTACGTGGCGGTCGACGGAGGGATGAGCGACAACCCGCGCCCCGTGCTCTACGGGTCAGGGTACGAGACGTTCCTCGTACGGGCACCGAAGGCAGAGCGGCCACGATCCATTCGACTCGTCGGGAAGCACTGTGAATCAGGTGACGTCTTGGTGGAGTCCGGTTCGGTGCCCGATGACCTCCACGTGGGCGACCTGTTGGCCACGCCGGTGACCGGGGCCTACGGGTACTCCATGGCGTCGAACTACAACCGGGTCGGCCGCCCTCCCGTGGTGTTCGTCGAGGACGGTCAGGCCCGCCTCGTGCTCCGGCGAGAAACCGATCAGGATCTCCTCGCCCTCGAGGTCTGAGGAGGACCTCGCTTGGGCCGGAGTAGGTTAGGGGCCATGGCACGGCGTCGACCAGCGAGCACCACGCTGCGGGTCGCCCTCCTCGGTTGCGGCAACGTCGGCCTCGCGCTCTACGAACTGCTCACCGAACCGGTCCAGCGTGCTGCGCTCGCTGAACGTACCGGGCTCACCTTCGACGTCGTCGGCATCGCGGTCACCTCCACGGCTCCGGTGCGCAGCACCGCGCCGTGGTTCGACGCATCGCTGCTCACGACCGACGCTGCGGCACTCGTGCTCCGACCAGACGTCGACGTCGTCGTCGAGGTGATGGGCGGCATCGATGGCACCGTGGAGCTCCTCGAGGCAGCGCTGCGGTCCGGTGCCTCGGTGGTCTCTGCCAACAAGGCGCTCCTCGCCGTCCACGGCCGCCGACTCTCGCAACTCGCCTACGACCACGGCGCAGACCTCCGCTACGAAGCAGCCGTCGCTGGTGCCATCCCCATCCTGCGAGTGCTGCGCGACGCACTGGCCGGCGAGCAGGTCCACCGGGTGATGGGCATCGTGAATGGGACGACCAACTTCATCTTGTCCACCATGGCTGCTGGCGGTGGCGACTACGCAGCCGTGTTGGCCGAAGCCCAGCGCTTAGGGCTCGCCGAACGAGACCCAGCCGCTGACGTGCTCGGCACGGACGCTGCAGCCAAGGCCGCGATTCTGGCGTCGCTGGCCTTCGACTGCAAGGTCACCACGAAGGACGTGCACTGCGAGGGCATCACCGAGGTCACCGCTGCTGACGTCGCGTTCGCCTGTGATCTCGGGTTCGCCGTCAAGCTGTTGGCGGTCTGTGAACTCTTGGACGGCGATGAGCTCTCAGTTCGGGTGCATCCGACGATGGTGCCCCTCGAGCACCCACTCGCTGCAGTGGATGGGGCGTTCAACGCCGTCTTCGTCGAAGGGGCGTCCTGTGGCGAGCTCATGCTCTACGGACGAGGCGCCGGCGGACGCCCGACCGCGTCGGCGGTGCTGGGTGACCTCGTCGAGGTCGCTCGATCCATGCGCCGAGGGGGAACCCCTGATGTGCCCCTGGCCCCCAAAGTCCGCCCGCGCCGACCGCTCGCGGCCATCGCCAGCGCCTTCTACTTGACCATCGACGTGGCCGATCGCCCCGGAGTCTTGGCCGAGGTCACCGCCATCTTCGGTCGTCACGGCGTCTCGATCCGCTCCATGGAGCAGCTCGATCTGGCTGGTGAAGCTCGCCTGGTCTTCGTGACCCACGTCGCCCTCGAGGGAGCGATGGCGGCGACGGTGAAGGACTTGCGACGGTGTCGGGTTGTCGATCGGGTGGGGACCCTGCTCAGGGTGATTGAAGGAGACCAGAACTGATGGCTGGCTGGCGAGGGCTCATTGAGGAGTTTCGACCGTACCTCTCGGTGAGCGAAGCGACGCCGGTCGTCACCTTGCTCGAGGGCAACACGCCGCTCGTCCCCGCACCGAGGTTGTCTGCTCGCGTCGGTGCCGAGGTCTACCTGAAGGTCGAAGGAGCGAACCCGACGGGATCGTTCAAAGACCGTGGCATGACCATGGCGATCTCCAAGGCCAAAGAAGATGGTGCAACCGCTGTTGTCTGCGCCTCGACCGGGAACACCTCGGCGTCTGCGGCCGCCTACGCGGCTCGGGCTGGCATGACCTGTGCGGTGCTCATCCCTGATGGCTACATCGCCCTCGGCAAGTTGGCCCAGGCGCTCATCCACGGAGCGACGGTGATCCAGATCAAGGGGAACTTCGACCAAGCCCTCGACATCGTGCGCGACCTTCCGACCAAGGCCCCGGTGACCGTCGTCAACTCCATCAACCCGTACCGGATCGAAGGACAGAAGACGGCGGCCTACGAGATCTGCTCGGTGCTCGGCGACGCCCCCGACGTCCACTGCATCCCCGTCGGGAACGCCGGCAACATCACGGCCTACTGGGCTGGCTACTGCGACTACCTCGCCGATGGCCACGCGACCAAGCTGCCGAAGATGCACGGCTTCCAAGCCGCAGGTGCCGCCCCCATCGTGATGGGGCGCCCCATCGAGCAACCCGACACCATCGCGACCGCCATCCGCATCGGCAATCCGGCGAGTTGGTCGGGAGCGACGACTGCTCGAGATGACTCGGGCGGTCGCATCGACGCGGTGACCGACGAGGAGATCCTCGAGGCCTACCGATTCCTCGCACAGCAGGAGTCGGTGTTCTGCGAGCCAGCCTCAGCAGCATCGGTCGCTGGGCTCATCAAGTACGGCGTCGCCGAAGGATCGACCGTGGTGTGCACCTTGACCGGTCATGGCTTGAAGGATCCCGACGTGGCGATCTCGCAGATCGCGCTCCCCGTCGTCGTGGAGCCGACGTTCTCAGCGATTCTGGGCGTCCTCGGCATCGAGGCCTGAGCAGCCCGGTCGCCACGTGCGACTGCGCTCCGCTACACTCGACTTCGTCGGTTCCACCCGCCCGCTCCCGCCCGAAACGGCGTTGGCCGAGCGGACACGACGAGGTGCGCAGCGAAGCGCCCCCTTTCTTTCACCGCCCGTCGGGCGTGCCTTGGCACCTCGCGACGAGCACCCCTACGAGAAGAGGTTCCTAGATGGCGTCTGGTCCCCAGACTGAGCGGTCCATGCTCGAGTCCAAAGAGCGTGAAGAGCTCCACACCATTGCCCAATCGATGGCCATCAAGGTCACGAGTCGCACCAAGAAGGCCGACCTCGTCGACCGCATCTTGGCCGCCACCGGCGTGACCGAGACGACGTCTGCGCCGGCCGCAGCTGCTGCTCCCGCTGCCGCCCCGGCTGCAGCAGAGTCCGAGGCTCCTGCGGCGAGTCGTCCGGCCCCTCGCCAGGCGCGTGGCCCTCGACCGAAGCCCCAAGCGGTCTTCTCCTTCGACCCCAACGACCCGGGACCGAGCGCTCCAGTGGACCTCGACGATGACTTTCCCGAGGTCACCACCCGCAGTGAGGCCTCGTCGAAGACGCCAGCGGTCTTCCCTGAGCCGGAGATCGACGGGGTGGCACCTGCGCCCCGTGAGGCGCGCCAGAACGGCGACCGCCCTGACCGCCAGGACCGCCCTGACCGCCCCGACCGTGGTCCGCGACCGAACAACGGTGGTAACCAGCAGGGTCAGGGGAACGCTCAAGGTGGGCAGCGCCAGGGTGGCGGTCAGCCCCAGGGTGGCGGTCAGCCCCAGCCCGGGAACGAGATCGGTGGTCGGCGCAACCGTCGTCGTCGTGGTCGTGATCGCGATGGTGGGTTCGCAGAGCGTGACTTCCAAGGTCAAGGCAACGACCAAACCCCCTACAACGGTGAGGTCGTCGAGGTGCGCGGCACCGTCGATCTCCGTGACGAAGGCTTCGGCTTCTTGCGCACGAAGGGGTACCTGGCGTCGGCCAAGGACGTCTACGTCCCGATCAACTTGGCCCGCAAGTTCGGCATCCGCAAGGGTGACGTCATCGAAGGCGCTTACCGCCCTGCAGCGAACAACGAGAAGTTCCCAGCGCTCGTCCGGGTCGACACCGTGTCCGGTCTCGACCCAGAAGTCGCCAAGCTCCGTCCGAAGTTCGAGGACCTCACCCCGCTGTTCCCCGACTCCAAGCTGGTGCTCGAGACTGGTGATGCTCGCGACAAGGAGAACCTGACCGCTCGCATCGTGGACCTCCTCGCCCCCATCGGGAAGGGTCAGCGTGGCCTCATCGTCTCGCCGCCGAAGGCAGGCAAGACGACGGTCATGAAGCAGATCGCCCACTCGATCGAAGCCAACAACCCCGATATCCACCTCATGGTGCTGCTCGTCGACGAGCGCCCCGAAGAGGTCACCGACATGAAGCGGTCGGTCAGTGGTGAGGTCATCGCCTCGACCTTCGACCGTCCGAGCGACGAGCACACCCAGGTGGCCGAACTGGCCCTCGAGCGCGCCAAGCGCCTCGTGGAGATGGGTCGCGACGTCGTGATCATCTTGGACGGCATCACCCGTCTCGCCCGTGCCTACAACCTGTCGCACCCGGCAACGGGTCGCATCATGTCCGGTGGTGTGGACTCCGGAGCGCTCTACCCGCCGAAGAAGTTCTTCGGTGCGGCTCGGAACATCGAAGAAGGCGGTTCGCTCACCATCCTCGCCACTGCGCTCGTGGAGACGGGTTCGAAGATGGACGAGGTGATCTTCGAGGAGTTCAAGGGCACCGGCAACATGGAGCTCCGCCTCGACCGTCGTCTGGCCGAGCGTCGCCTCTACCCCTCGATCGACGTCAACGCGTCGTCGACCCGCCACGAGGAGTTGCTCTTCGACCGTGGCCAGCTCCAGCAGGTCTGGAAGCTCCGCCGCGTGCTGAACGCACTCGCTGCTGAAGGCAACTCGGCCCCTGGGCTGGAGCTGCTCATGGACAAGATCCGCACCACGAGGTCCAACGACGAGTTCTTGGCGGAGATCGCCAAGGGCCCAACCCCCACCAACTAACCGAACCCGTTTGGCCTGTGCCCGCCGAGGCACTAGGCTGGCGCCCCTAGCAACGGCACTGGAGTACCGATGAAGCCCGACATTCACCCCACCTACGAGACCGCACAAGTCCGCTGCTCCTGTGGGAACACCTTCACCACCCGCTCGACCAAGTCTGAGATCGTCGTGGAACTGTGCAACGAGTGCCACCCGTTCTTCACGGGGAAGCAGAAGCTGGTCGACTCCGGAGGCCGCGTCGAGCGGTTCCAGCGTCGCTACGGCGTCCGCAAGACCAAGTAGGAACGGCCAGCCCCTCGGGCTGCGCAGACCACCATGGCTCGCCCAACCCTCGACCAGCGGCTCGACGCGCTCGAGGCGGAGTTCGCCGTCGTCGAAGCCGACCTCACCGAGGCGGCGTCGAACAACGACGGTGGTCGCCTGAGAGACCTCTCTCGTCGACACCGCGACCTCGTGCCCATCATGGACGCGTGGCGTGCCTACAAGCAGGCGCGTGAGGACCGGGCGACCGCGACGGAGATGCTGGCCGAGGCCACCGGAGATGACCGCGAGTTGCTCCGCGAAGAAGTCGACGGCGCTGCGGCCACCATGGAGCGCCTCGAGGCCGAACTGCAGACCCTGCTCCTCCCCAAGGACCCCAACGACGGTCGGAACGTCATCGTGGAAGTCCGGGGTGCTGAGGGTGGCGAAGAAGCGAACCTGTTCGCCCGTGACCTCTTCGAGATGTACCAGCGCTACGCCGCGCGTCGTGGGTGGAAGGTCGAAGTCCTGAGCTTCGACGAGTCCGAACGGCAGGGCGTGAACGAAGCCTCCATGCTCGTCAAGGGTGAGGACGCCTGGAGGCGGTTGTCGATCGAGGGTGGCGTGCACCGCGTCCAGCGGGTGCCTGAGACTGAAGCCAAGGGTCGGATCCACACCTCTTCGGCCACCGTCACCGTGCTGCCTGAAGCTGAAGAGGTCGACATCGAGATCGACCAGAACGACTTGAAGATCGACGTCTACCGATCCTCGGGACCCGGCGGGCAGTCGGTGAACACCACGGACTCCGCCGTTCGCATCACCCACCTGCCGACCGGCATCGTGGTGGCGATGCAGGACGAGAAGAGTCAGATCCAGAACCGAGCTCGCGCCATGGTGGTGCTGCGTTCTCGACTGCTCAAGGCCAAGCAGGACGCCCAAGAGGCCGAGCTCTCCTCGCAGCGCCGCAGCCAGGTTGGATCTGGTGGTCGTGCCGACAAGATTCGGACCTACAACTTCAAGGAGAACCGCGTCACCGACCACCGGGTCGAGGGGCTCACCCGCTACAACTTGGAGGCGGTCTTGGCCGGCGATCTCGACGAATTCACCGATGCGCTGCTCGCTGAAGCCCGTGCCCGCCAACTCGCCGGGGAGGACGAGGGCCTCCGGTGAACCGGGCGGACGTAGTCGCCGAGCTGGCGCCGCTCGTCGGTGGGGCCGTGCAGGCAACGTGGCTCATCGAGGCAGTGGTCGGACCGAGGGCTGGATCCGACGACCTGAGCGCTGCCCTGTCGACGCTCCGAGCAAAGGCTGCGGCCGTCGAGTCTGGCTACCCGTTGCAGTACGCGTGCGGATCGTGGGGATTCCGCACGCTCGACCTCCTCGTCGACGAGCGGGCGCTCATCCCTCGTCCTGAGACCGAACAGATGGTGGAGCACGCCATCGCTGCAGCGTCGACGCTCGATCGCCCACTGATCGCGGTGGACCTCGGGACTGGATCGGGTGCCATCGCCTGCGCCCTCGCCACCGAGATCGATCGTGTCGTCGTGCACGCCGTCGACGCCTCAGCCGACGCGCTCAGCCTGGCCACGCTCAACGCCGAGCGCAACGGTGTCGCCGTCGAGTTCCACCTCGGGTCGTGGTGGGACGCGGTTCCCGACGTCCTCCACGGTGCGGTCAACCTCCTCGTCTCGAATCCCCCCTACGTGACGAGTGCGGAGTACGACACGCTCGACCGAGTCCTCTACGCCGAGCCTCGCGCTGCGCTGGTGGCTGGCCCCTCCAGCGATGGTGTCGACGGCCTGGCGGACCTCGAGTGCATCATCGATGGCGCTCCAGTGTTCCTCGCACCCGGAGCCGTCGTCGTGCTGGAGTGTGCTCCACACCAGTGTGAAGACCTGAGCGAGCTCGCCAGCGCACTCGGTACCGTGGAGATCGTGCAAGACCTCGCTGGGAAGAACCGAGGAGTCGTCGTTCGATGCCTGGGCTGATCACGTCCTCGCTCGACGAGGTTGCTGCAGCGCTGGACGCAGGTTCGGTTGCGGCGATCCCGACCGACACCGTCTGGGGCATCGCCGCTCGACTGGATCGACCCGACGCCATCGCCAAGATCTTCACGGTGAAGCAACGCCCACCCGAGGTCGCCCTCCCCGTGCTCGTGCCATCACTCGCCGCTGCGCAATCCCTCGTCGGAGCACTCGACGAGGTGGCGAGGGGACTCATGGCGAGCTCCTGGCCCGGGGCGCTCACCGTGGTCGTGGCCTGTCCGCCGGCAGTGGCTGCGGCCACCGGTGCCACCTCGACCGTTGGCCTCCGGATGCCCGATGACCCCCGTCTCCTCGCGCTCCTCGACGCCACGGGCCCGCTCGCGACGACGAGCTGCAACCTCCACGGTCAACCTCCGGTGGCTTCGGCCGAGGAGGCTGCGTCGTTGCTCGGCCAGGGCGATGTCGTCCTCGCCGGAGCCGCAGGTGGCGGGCAATCCTCAACCGTGGTGCAGGTGCTCGACGGCGTCGTGAGCGTGCTCCGCCAGGGCCCCATCGTGGTGGGGGAGTGACGACGGGAATCACCGTCGACGTGGGGAGCCACCACGACCTCGACGTCGCCGCAGCGGTGATCGCTCGCAGCCGACGGGATGCGTTCCCGCTCATTCCAACGAGCGTCCACGATGACGTCGAGCTCGCCCCCTACCTCGCCACCCGACTCGATGTCGGAGCGCGGCTCTGCCTCGCCCGTCGCGGAACCGAGGTGCTGGGCGTCATGGTGCACACCGAAACCTCCATCGAGCAGCTCTACGTCGCCAAGGGAGCGCACCGGCTGGGCATCGGTGCCCAGATGGTCGCCCGCGCCAAGGACGCGTCAACCGGGACCTTGTCCCTCTGGACCTTCCAGTCGAACGGGCCGGCCCGCCGGTTCTACGAATCCTTTGGGTTCACCGCCGTGGCGATGACCGACGGCGACAACGAGGAGGGAGCCCCCGACGTGCAGTATCGGTGGGACCGCTCGGTGATCAGCTGAAGCTGAAGTTGCCGCTGTCGGCCAAGGTGCCCCGGCGGCCATTCCAGTCAGTGGTAGTGGCGGTGGCGAGCACTGACGGCTCGGTGATCTGTCCCCAGATCCTCGCGTCGTCGCCCGTCCGTCCGCAGATGATGCCGAGCGTTGGCTCGCCGGTTCGGTCGTAGGTCACGGTGTAGGTCTCCACCGTCGCCTCGCCGACGTAGTTGGACTGGACCCGGGTCTGGGGGAGCGCATCGACGGCTGCCTGCACGTCGGTGTAGCGGTAGCCATCTGCACCTTGGTGCCGTGGGGGGCGACTCCCGAGGACGCCGACGGAGTGTTTGGTTGAGAACCACCCGAGTCCCGTGACGAGACCGCTCGCTCCCGGCATCTCCCTGAGACGCTGGACCATGGTGGCGATCGAGTGGGTCACGTAGTTGTTCCCCGGCCCACCAGCGAAGGTCAGACCTCCCGTGACCGTCCACGGTCGCTCAGGATGCCCTGCGAGGCCGAGCTCAGCGATGGCGATCTGCACGACTGCTGGGAAACAGGAGTAGAGGTCGACGAGGGCCAATTCATCGGCGATGACCTCGGCGCCGGCGAAGGTCGCTTCTCCAGCGAGTCGAATCGCCGGCGAGGAGTGGAGGTTCTCCCGGTGGCTCATGAACCAGTGGTCGTTGCCGTCGGCTCCTGCGAGGGGGAAGACCCAGCGGTCGCGGTCAACTCCTGCGGCTTCGGCTGCCTCGACCGAGCACAAGATGTAGGCCGCCCCTTGGTCGACCGACAAGTTGGCGGTCAGCATCTTCGTGTAGGGGTAGGAGATCATGCGGTTCTGTGGCGTGGGCGTCGTGAGCTCTTCGGCGGTCTTCGGCTGCTGGATCCAGGCGTAGGGGTTCGTCGCCGCCACCCGAGACGCTTCGGACCACAGGGCGCCGATCGCCGCCCGGTGCTCGTCCAAGGTCCATCCTCGGCTCGCCCGGATCGCGTTCTCGATGATGGGGTAGGCCTCGATGGGGAGGCGTACCCCACGACTGGTTTCGAGTTCGGTGGTGCCAGCTCGGTCAGCACCGCCGAAGTTGGTCGCAGGAGGCGTGGAATCCGCCGGTTGGCTGGCCCACGTCAAGGTGCCGTGCTCCGTGGAACGTCGGGCCAGGTTCCTCGTGTACATGGCCTCGGCGCCGGTGACGACCATGACGTCGAGGTCGCCTCGAGCGATCGCGAGGGCGCCGTCGTGGAGCAGGGCGAGCGGCGTGTTGCCTCCGGTTGAGGTCAAGATGAGCTCTTGGGGATCGATGCCGAGTCGCTCGGCGATGAGCGCTCCGGGGTTCGACGTGTGCCATCCGAACGACGCGATCACCCTGAGCGACTGTGCTCGTTCGAGGAGCGCCCGGCCAGCGGCCGCCGCGGATCCCGGGGCGACGCCGTCGCAGTCCTCAGCAGCAGCGGTCACGGCTCGAACCATGAGGTCGAGCGGCTGGGGGCGTTCGGTGGGGATCAGGGAGGCGGTCGGCGGGGTAGTTACCTGGCCGACGCCAACGAGGACCGGGGTCCGTGGGTCGAGGCTCACGCGAATCAGCGTATCGGCCGGGCATGGACCCCCTGACCACCGGCCTCACGGGGAGGGAAACCGGCTTAGTAGAGTGAGGGAATGCGACTCGCCCTCGGTGCCGATCATGCAGGTTTCGTCGTGAAGGATCGGATCGCGGCCCACCTCGTCGCCCTCGGCCACGAGGTGCTCGATCTCGGCACCACCGATGCGACCACGTCGGTGGACTACCCCGATTTCGGCGCTGCCGTTGGTCGGGCCGTCGCCGCCGGCGAGGCCGAGCTCGGGATCTGCGTGTGCGGATCGGGAATTGGGATCGCCATCGCAGCGAACAAGGTTCCCGGCGTGCGAGCGGCAACCGTGACCGATGTGACCGGGGCCCACCTCTGCCGGGAGCACAACCACGCCAACGTCATCTGCTTCGGCGCCCGCCTGACGGGCGAAGCCGTCATCTTGGAAGCCGTTGACGCCTACCTCGCAGCCGCCCCTGGCGGTGACCGCCACCTCCAGCGCGTCGCCAAGATCGCAGCACTCGACGTTCCCCCTACCAACTAGCCCCACGAGGAGCACCGTGTCCTTCATTTCGTCAACGTCAGCGATTCTCAACTCTGCCGACCCCGACGTCGGCCGTCTGGTCGGTGAAGAGTTCGACCGCCAGCAGACGACGCTGCAGCTCATCGCCAGCGAGAACTTCGTGTCCGAAGCCGTCCTCGCTGCATCGGGCACCGTGCTCACCAACAAGTACTCCGAGGGCTACCCCGGACGGCGCTACTACGGCGGCAACCAGATCGTCGACCAGGTGGAGGACCTCGCCCGCGAGCGGCTGAAGCAGCTCTTCGGCGCCGAGCACGCCAACGTGCAACCCCACGCAGGGGCCAACGCCAACCTCGCTGCCTACATGGCGCTCATCGAGCCCGGTGACACCGTGCTGGCGATGAAGCTCGACCACGGTGGGCACTTGACCCATGGTTCACCCGCGAATGTCACCTCCAAGATCTGGCGCTTCGTCGACTACGGACTCACCCCTGCTGCTGATGATGGTTCGGGCGAGCGGATCGACTTCAACCAAGTGCGCGACCGTGCACTGGCTGAGCGACCGAAGCTGATCGTGGCCGGAGCGACGGCCTACTCTCGGACCATCGATGCTCGGATCTTCCGGGAGATCGCCGATGAAGTCGGCGCGCTGCTCATGTTCGACGCCGCGCACCCCGCAGGACTCATCGCCGGTGGGGCGCACCCCTCACCGGTCGGCATCGCCGACGTGGTGACGTTCACGACGCACAAGACCCTCCGTGGACCACGTGGTGGCGCCATTCTCTCGAGCGCCGAATTCGCCAAGAAGGTGGACAGTGCGATCTTCCCGGGCCTCCAAGGCGGCCCGCTGGAGCACGCCATCGCCGCCAAGGCCGTGGCCTTCGGGGAGGCGCTGCGCCCAGAGTTCTCGGTCTACGCGCACCAGATCGTGGCGAACGCCAAGGTGCTCGCCGCAGCGCTGAGCGCCGAGGGTTTCCGACTCGTCGCTGGTGGGACCGACAACCACATCGTGCTCGTCGACCTCCGAACCTTCGACGCCGAGTTGACGGGGAAGGAAGCCCAAGAGGTCCTCGACCGCGCCGGGATCACCTGCAACCGCAACACCATTCCCGATGACCCCCGCTCACCGTTCGTCACCTCTGGGCTCCGCTTCGGTACTCCAGCGATGACGACGACGGGGATGGGTGCAGCCGAGATGGAGCACGTCGCGCAGCTCATCGCCCGCACGCTCCGTCACCGCGGCGACGACGCGCAGATCGCCGCGACGCGCGCCGAGGTGGCCGAGTTGTGCAGCGGGTTCCAGCCGTACGGGACGCACTGAGGACGTGCTTCCCCTCGGGTGGTACGCCGTCGTCTTCGTGGTGGCAGTCACCACGACGGCGCTCGCCACCTGGCCGGCAATTTCCCTCGCGACCGCCATTGGCTACGTCGATGTCCCGAAGGACCGCAAGGTTCACGCCCGGGTGACACCTTACGGTGGGGGAGCGGCGATGTTCGTTGGGTTCTGCGTGGCCATGGCCACTGCAGCCTCCATCCCTGAATTTCGCCCCCTGTTCCACGCCTCCTCCGAAGCGCTCGGCGTGGTGTTCGCCGCCACGGCCATCTTCGTCGTCGGCCTCATCGACGATCTCCGGGACATGTCCGCTCCGGCCAAGATGGCTGGTCAAGTCCTCGCGGCGTCGATCCTCTACTTCTGCGACGCCACGATGTACCAGTTCCACATTCCCTTAACAGGTCAGTTCGTGGTGCTCAGTCCGAGCATCATCCCCCTCGTCACCGCCGTGTGGGTCATCGCCCTCACCAATGCCGTCAACTTGATCGACGGGCTCGATGGGCTGGCCTCGGGGATCGTGGCCATTGGATCGGCGGCCCTCGCCCTCTACGGTTTGAAGCTCGAAGGACTCGGCCTCTTGCCGTTGTCGAACATCGGACCGCTCATCGCCATCATCGCCTGTGGCATCTGCCTAGGCTTCTTGGTCTTCAACTTCCACCCGGCGAAGATCTTCATGGGAGATGCCGGCGCACTGTTCCTCGGCCTGTTGCTCTCAGCATCGACGATGGTGATCGGGGGTCGGACACCACCGGCGAGCGGGATCACCTACTTCTTCTTCGCACCGCTCTTCCTGCCGTTCTTCATCCTCGGCATTCCCATCCTCGACATGGTGATGGCCTTCATCCGGCGCACCGCAAAGGGGACTGGCTTCTCCACGGCGGACAAGGATCACATCCACCACCGACTCCTCCGGCTCGGCCACGGACACCGTCGGGCGGTGCTGACGCTCTGGGCGTGGACGGCGGTGCTCTCGAGCCTGGTGCTCACCCCGCTGTTCATTCCGTCGCTCACGACGGTGGTCCCCTTCGCCGCCATCGTGGCCGGCATTGGCCTCGTCCTGTTGTTCTGGCCCGACCAGCGTTCTCGAGCACCCGAGGAGCCAATCGATGCCGCCGCGCCGTCCCTCGTCGTGCACGACGAATCGTGAGTTCTGCGAGACTGTGGTCGTGGAACCCACGGAGGAGCACCCTGATGCAGCGCGACCCAACGAGCCGTCGACGCTCGGTACGGTGGTCTCGCTTGGGTCCAGCATCGTCGGGTCCATCGTCGTGGGGCTCCTCCTCGGCCTCTACCTCGACCACGAGGCGGGGACGTCGCCGCTGTTCCTCCTCCTCGGCCTCTTCCTCGGCATTGCCGCAGCAGGGTTCGCGTTGAAGGCGGCAGCGACCCGACTCGGGGGTGGGTCGAAGTGAGCGAGGCACCAGATCCCGCCGTTGTGATGATGGCGACGACCATGCGTCGGACCGTCATCTCTGCCGCCCTCATGGGCGTGGGCCTCGTCCTCGTCGCCTTGGCTGAATTTCCGCCGCTTTCGGCAGTAGGTCTCCCCATCGGCATCCTCGGCGCGTGGTACAACATCCGCTTCCTCGACCGCTCGATCGGCAAGCTCGAAGTCGATCCCGACCAGCCCATGAAGGTCTTGCGCAAAAGGGTTCGTGGAGGCGTTACGCTCCGTCTGGCAATTCTCACCGCAGTGGTCCTCGGACTTGTTATTCTCTCTAGGCCACTTGGCTTCGGCGCACTCGTCGGACTCATGGTGTTCCAGTTCTGTTTCATCGTTAATCTGAGCCGCGCCTCCTTGGCGTCGGGGAAGACTGAGTAAGGGTTCGTGAACGAATGCACGAGGTGATCATCGACACCGGCAAGATCACGGTGGGCGACCATGCCCAGACGTGGCATCTGTTCGGCCTGACGATCAACGGCGACACCGTGTGGGGGACGCTCATCGTCGCCTTCCTCGTTTGCCTGCTCGCATGGCTCGCCACCCGCAAGGCCACGAGTGGTGTCCCAGGCAAGGGTCAGCTCCTCTACGAACTCGTCGTCGAGCAGGTGCAAGACCTCACCGACTCCGCCATTGGGCCCCAGGGCCGCAAGTACGTGCCGCTCGGCATTGGGCTCTTCACGTTCATCTTGTTCTCCAACTGGCTGGGACTCATCCCCTCTGGTCACAACCCTGAGTGGCTCCCTTCGCCGACGGGTGACATCAACCTCCCCCTCGCCCTCGCCGCGCTGGTGATCATCTCGGTCCACGTGACCTCGATTCGTGCTCGTGGCATTGGTGGCTACCTGAAGCACTACGCCCAGCCGTCGATCCTCATGTTGCCGATCAACATCATTGAAGAGATCACCAAGCCCATCACGTTGACCTTCCGTCTCTTCGGTAACGTGTTCGCCGGTGGACTCATGGTGTCGGTGATGGTTGCCCTCCTGCCGGGCTACATCTACCCACCGTTCGAATTCGGCTGGAAGCTGTTCGACATGTTCATCGGCGCCATCCAGGCCTTCATCTTCGCCCTGCTCACCATCATCTACTTCGGTATGGCGCTCGACACCGGCGAGCACTGAGCACCCAAGATCCCAGCACGCAGTACCCGTAACCAAGGAGAGAACATCAAATGGCAGCAAATGACATGCAGCACGCGGTCCGTACCGCTGGCGCCCTCGTCGGTGCCGGCCTCGCCCTCGGTGGCGGTGCCGCTGGCGCCGCAATCGGTGACGGCCTTGCCGGTAGCCAGGTGATTGCCGCCGTGGCCCGTCAGCCCGAGGCAGAGCCGAAGGCCCGTACCCAGTTCTTCCTCACGGTCGGCCTGGTCGAAGCGGCGTACATCATCAACCTGGTGTTCGGCGTCGTCTTCGTGTACGTCTTCTCGAAGCAGTAGTCCCGATCTGTCCTCGCCCCGCACTGGGGCGAGGACAGCTTCAGGTCCTATTCACCACCCAACCGGAGTCCGTCACCTATGACTGCAAGCCTCTTCCTCCTGCCCAACGGCACGTTCTTCATTGAACTCGGCGTCTTCCTCGTCGTGCTGTGGTTCCTCGCTAAGAAGGCCGTCCCGAAGATCAACACGGCCCTCGAGGCCCGCCAAGAGCTCATTCGCACTTCGCTCGAAGCTGCGAACTCAGCGATGGAAGAAGCCGCTCAAGCCGACGACGCTCGTCGTCAGCTGCTCGAAGAGGCTCGTACCCAGGCTCGTGACATCGTCGTGACTGCGACGAAGACGTCTGACCAGGTGCTCGCCGACATGCACGCTAAGGGCCAGGCCGAGTACGACCGGGTCGTGGCGCTGTCGGCTGGAGAAGTCGCCACCGCTCGCCAGCGTGCGGTCGAAGAGGCTGCCCAGCGTATGGGTGAGATTGTCCTCGACGTGGTGGAGAAGATCGTTGGCCGCGAGGTCGACGCGGCAGCGCATCGTGACCTCATCGACGCGGCGATCGCCACCCTGCGAGCCGAAGCGAACGCCGGGACCTCTGCATGATTCCTGCCCTCCAAGGGTTCGCCGCAGCAGTGCTGTCGGAGCTCGATGCCGCTGGCGTCGCCTCGGTCGCTGCTGAACTGGCATCGCTCGAGCGCCTAGTGGCGTCCGAGCCCGCCTTGGCTGCCGCCCTCACCGATACAGGTCTCGCCGCGGCCGTTCGTCGTGCGGTGGCGACTGACCTCCTCGCAACGCGAATTGGCGCCGTGAGCCTGCGCCTCGTCGCCGAGGCCATCACGGTGGTCCCCGCTCAAGAGGTCCCGATGGCGATCTCCTGGGTGTCCAACCGTTCACGTCTCTCTGCAGACCGCACCTACCTCGAAGAGCCGCTCTCGGCCATGGCTGCCCGCCGTCGCGTCGGTGGATTCGCTGCAGCGGTGTTCGCCAACCTGTCCATTGACGAGCTGGCAACGGTTGGCAGTGAACTCTTCCAAGTCGCTCGGCTGATCAGCACCACGAGTTCGGTGCGCGCTGCGCTCGGCGATCGTGAACTCCCCGCTGAAGCTCGATCGGCGTTCCTCCGAGGACTCCTCGAGGGGAAGGTCAGTGCGGCGACGGTTGCCATCTCGGCCTACGTCCCCCTCGGTGGACGTGCTCGTGACGTGGTTGGCACCCTCGACTACCTCGTCGTTCAAGCAGCCCAACACCGCGGCTGGCGCGTGGCTCGTGTCCAATCTGGCGCCCCGCTCGACGAGGCCCAGCGCGCTGCGCTGTCTTCGTCGCTCGAGCAGCTGGCGCATCACCCTGTTGAACTCAACGTGACCGTCGACGAGGCACTCCTCGCCGGCATCATCGTGGAGATCGGCGACCTGCGTCTTGACGATTCCCTCCGGGGTCGCCTCGAAGTGCTCCGTGAGCACGTCGCAACATCGAAGCACCAATTCGTTTCACAACTCACAACCAACGAGGGAGCATCCTGATGGCTGAACTCACCATTAGCGCCGACGAGATCACCGCGGCACTGCAGCGCAACATCACCGACTTCACCCCGAGCGCTGGCGCTCAGATGGTCGGCCGCATCGTCGAAGTCGGTGACGGCATCGCCCGAGTGTCGGGTCTTCCGACCTGTGCGGTGAACGAGCTCTTGGAGTTCGAAGATGGCACCCTCGGCCTGGCGATGAACTTGGACGAGGACACCGTCGGCGCCGTGGTCCTCGGACTCGTCGATGCCTTGGAAGAGGACCAGGTCGTCAAGGCCACCGGTCGCATTCTCTCCGTGCCGGTCGGCGATGGCCTGCTCGGTCGTGTGGTGAACACCCTCGGTGAGCCCATCGACGGCAAGGGCGCCATCCAGACCGACACCTTCCGCCGTATGGAAGTCCAGGCCCCTGGCATCATCGGTCGTCAGCCGGTGCACGAGCCGCTGCAGACCGGCATCAAGGCCATCGACGCCATGACCCCGATCGGCCGTGGACAGCGTGAGCTCATCATTGGTGACCGCAAGACCGGCAAGACCACCGTGGCCATCGACACGATCTTGAACCAAAAGGGTCTCGGCGTGAAGTGCATCTACGTCGCCATTGGTCAGAAGAACTCCTCGGTCGCCCAGACGGTGAAGACCTTGGAAGACGCCGGCGCCTTCGAGTACACGACCGTCGTCGTGGCCTCAGCCGGTGACCCGGCACCGTTCAAGTTCCTCGCCCCCTACGCCGGTTGCGCCATGGGTCAGCACTGGATGGAGAACGGCGAGCACGCGCTCGTCATCTACGACGACCTCTCCAAGCAGGCTGAGGCCTACCGCCAGGTGTCGCTGCTGCTCCGTCGCCCACCAGGCCGCGAGGCGTACCCCGGTGACGTCTTCTACCTGCACTCCCGCCTGCTCGAGCGTGCGGCCAAGCTGTCCGACGAGCTCGGTGGCGGTTCGTTGACCGCACTGCCGATCATCGAGACCAAGGCTGGCGACATCTCGGCCTACATTCCGACCAACGTGATCTCCATCACCGACGGTCAGGTGTTCCTCGAGTCCGACCTCTTCTACTCCGGTGTTCGTCCTGCGATCAACGTGGGTAACTCGGTGTCTCGAGTGGGTTCGGCTGCACAGGTCAAGGCCATGAAGTCCGTGGCAGGAACCCTGAAGATCGACCTCGCCCAGTTCCGTGACCTCGAGTCCTTCGCCACCTTCGGTTCGGAGCTCGACAAGGCCTCCCAGGCCCAGCTCGACCGTGGCTACCGCCTCACCGAGCTGCTCAAGCAGGGCCTCAACGCTCCGCTGCCCGTCGAAGAGCAGGTCATCGTGATCTACGCCGGCACGAAGGGCTGGGTGGATGCGGTTCCGGTTCCCGAGGTCATCCGCTTCGAGAAGGAACTGCGCGCCTACTTCCGTGCCAACCACAACGACCTGCTCGAGCAGATCCGCACCACTGGTGCGCTGCCCGACACCGCAGCCATCGACAAGGCACTCCAGGCATTCCTCGACAGTTTCTCGATGTCTGCCTGAGATGACTGAGACCACGAACGAGTACGGGAAGGAGGGATAGCTATGGCCGGTGGACAAGAACGCGAACTTCGACGTCGTATCAAGTCGGTGAACGCCACCAAGAAGATCACCAAGGCAATGGAGCTCATCGCTGCATCCCAGATCAGCAAGTCCCAAGCTCGAATCCACGCCAACCGTCCCTACCGTGAGGGCATGGTCCGTCTCATCGTTGAGGCGGCGAGTGCGAACAAGTCCATCGCTGCGAAGATGCTCGGCACGCCCGAGCACCCCAAGGTCATCACGATCGTGTGCATGGCCGGTGACCGTGGACTCTCTGGCGCCTACAACTCCTCGGCGTTGCGGGCAACCGAGCGCCTCCTGGCCGAGAAGAAGGCCACCGGTGTGGAGATTCGCCTCGTGACCGTGGGCAAGAAGGCTCCGGCCTACTTCCGCTTCCGTGGATTCGACGTCTACCAGTCGTTCCAGGGATTCAGCGACAAGCCGGTCTTCGAGAACGCTCGCGAGGTGGCTGGCGCCATCGCTGCACCGTTCACCGCTGGTGAAGTCGACCAGGTGATCTTGGTGTCGACCGCCTACCGCTCGGCTGCGGTCCAAGAGGTCGTCGTCAACCAGCTGCTCCCACTGCCGGCACCTGAAGGGGACGGCGTGGACGGCGCTGCACCTCAAGCGGCGAAGGCTGCTGAGGGCTACACCGACTTCGAGCCCGACGTCGAGCACCTGCTCGCCGAGCTCGCCCCCAAGGCCGTTGAGGCCGAAGTCTTCGCAGCGCTGCTCGAAGGCGCTGCATCGTTCCACGCGTCCCAGCAGCGAGCAATGGCTGCCGCGACCGAGAACGCTGAAGAACTCGCTCGCACCCTGATCCGGACCATGAACCGGGCTCGTCAGGATGCGATCACCACCGAGATTATGGAAATCGTGGGCGGCGCTGAAGCGCTCCGCCCAGCGAAGGGAGCATGAGGCAATGACCATGACCGCAGACAACGCCACCACCCTCGAGGAGGGTCGGGTCGTCGCTATCGCCGGACCGGTGGTCGACGCCGAGTTCCCACCCCACGCACTGCCGGAGATCAACGGCGCCGTGGAGATGGACGTCGAGCTCGACGGCAAGACGCTGACCATCACCGCTGAGGTCGCCCAGCAGATCGGCGAAGGCCGGGTGCGCTGCGTGTGCATGCAGCCGACCGACGGTCTGCTCCGTGGCACCGCCGTGCGAAACACCGGTCGCGGCATCACGGTGCCGGTCGGCAACGCGGTGCTCGGTCACGTGTTCAACGTGCTCGGTCAGCCGCTCGACGTCAAGGAAGTCGACGGCATCGACGAGCGCTGGGACATCCACCGCCCGGCCCCGAACTTCGACCAGCTCGAGCCTCGTGCCCAGATGTTCGAGACCGGCATCAAGGTCATCGACCTTCTCGCCCCGTACGTGCAGGGTGGAAAGATCGGCCTCTTCGGTGGTGCCGGTGTGGGCAAGACCGTGCTCATCCAGGAGATGATCTCCCGAGTGGCCACCAAGCACGGTGGTGTGTCGGTGTTCGCCGGCGTCGGTGAGCGCACCCGTGAAGGTACGGACCTCTTCCTCGAAATGCAGGAGTCCGGCGTCATCAACAACACTGCGCTGGTCTTCGGTCAGATGGACGAGCCGCCAGGCGTTCGTCTCCGCGTGGCCTTGGCCGCACTGACCATGGCCGAGTACTTCCGTGACGTGCAGAACCAAGACGTGCTGCTCTTCATCGACAACATCTTCCGGTTCGTCCAGGCCGGTTCTGAGGTCTCCACACTCCTCGGCCGCATGCCGTCGGCAGTGGGGTACCAGCCGACGCTTGCCGATGAGATGGGTGAGCTCCAAGAGCGCATCACCTCGACCCGTGGAAAGTCGATTACGTCGCTCCAGGCCGTGTACGTCCCTGCTGACGACTACACCGACCCGGCGCCGTTCACGACCTTCACCCACCTCGACGCCACGACTGAGTTGTCCCGTCAGATCGCTGCCCTCGGTATCTTCCCGGCGGTGGACCCCTTGACCTCGACGTCGAACATCTTGGCGCCGGAGATCGTGGGTCAGAAGCACTACACCGTGGCCCGTCAGGTCCAAGGTGTGCTGCAGCGCTACCGTGAGCTCCAGGACATCATCGCCATTCTCGGTCTCGACGAGCTCTCCGAAGAGGACCGCGTGACCGTGGCCCGTGCCCGGAAGATCCAGCGCTTCTTCTCACAGCCGATGTACGTGGCCAAGGTCTTCACCGGCCTCGACGGTATCTACACCCCGGTGGAAGAGACGGTTGAGTCCTTCGAAGCACTGCTCCGCGGTGACCTCGACCACATCCCTGAGCAGGCGTTCTTGAACGTCGGTGGCGTCAACGACGTCCTCGCCAAGCACGCAGCGATGGAGCGGGGAGAGGCCTGATGGCGCAGGCGACCTTCGCCGCCAACCTCGTCTGCCCTGAGCGCGCCCTCTTTGAAGGGCGCGCCACGGCAGTGTCGTGCCGCACCTCCGATGGACTCATCACCGTCATGGCGCTCCACGCCGAGCTCGTGGCCGACGTGGTGCCGGGCATCGTCACCATCGAAGGCGAGCAGCAGACCATCTCCTACGTCGTCCACGGTGGATTCCTCCACGTGGCCACCAGTGTCGGCGCCGACGCGGAGAACCCTGACGCACCGGGCACGACGGTCACGATCTTGGCTGGCGTCGCCGAGCCGGTGAGCGAGATCGACCTTCCTCGTGCCGAGGCAGCCAAGGCTGCTGCCGAAGCAGAGCTCGCCCAACTCGGGAGCAACCCCGGAGATGACGAGGGTTCCGCCGCAGCCCGACGCACCGCACTCGAGGGAGACCTCGCTCGCGCTGAGCTCAGGATTGCCACCGCTCGGGTCTAAGAGCAACCAATCGATGCAGGACGTGAACCCGGGTGACCTCGTCGCCCGGGTTCGCTGTTACTAGAACGCGATGGAACTGAACTCGCTCAGCTTGACGAGCGAGTGCATGGACTGGATCTTGCGAGAGGTGCCGGACTTCGACCGCATGACCAGCGACTCGGTCGAGCCGCCGTGCTCGGTGAAGCGGACACCCTGGAGGAGTTCTCCGTCGGTGATGCCGGTGGCGGAGAAGAAGCAGTTGTCGCCCTTGACCAAGTCATCTTGGGTGAGGATCTGGTCGAGGTCGTAGCCGAGGGCCAAGGCGTCACTGCGTTCTTGGTCGTTCCGGGGGGCGAGTCGGCCTTGGAGCTCTCCGCCGAGGGACTTCAGCGCGGCTGCAGCGATCACGCCTTCTGGAGTCCCGCCGATTCCGAAGAGGATGTCGGCTCCAGAACCGGTCCACGCTGCCGAGATCGCTCCGGCGACGTCGCCGTCGGTGATGAGGCGAATCCGAGCCCCAGTGGCACGCACCTCTTCGATGAGCGCTGCGTGACGGGGGCGGTCCAAGATCACGGCAGTCAGGTCGCGGACCTCTTGGCCCAGGCGACTGGCGAGACTGTTGAGATTCCAGGTTGGGCTCTGGTTCAAGTCAATGGATCCCTTGCCGCGGGCGCCAACGGCGATCTTGTCCATGTAGACGCAGGGGCCTGGGTTGAACATGGTGCCCTTGGGGGCAACCGCGATCACCGAGAGTGCTCCAGCACGACCGAGAGCAGTCAGGGTGGTCCCATCAATGGGATCGACGGCGATGTCGACCTCTGGCGAAGAACCGTCGCCTAAGACCTCACCGTTGAACAACATGGGCGCTTCGTCCTTCTCGCCTTCGCCAATGATGACCGTACCGGTCATCGAGATGGAGTTGAGGACCACCCGCATGGCTTCGACAGCAGCGCCATCCGCAGCGTTCTTGTCGCCTCGGCCCATCCAGCGATTGGCGGCAATCGCTGCGGCTTCAGTCACCCGAACGAGTTCGAGGGCGAGGTTGCGGTCTGGGGCCTGTGGGTTGTTCGGCACAGGGCAAGCCTACTTGAGGCACCAGCCTCCGTTCGTGCCCGACACCGGGTGGCGTCGGCGATACTTGAGGGGTGAGCAGGTTCGTCGTCCAGCGCAGTGGCCCCCTCGAGGGGGAGGTGATCGTCCATGGGGCGAAGAACTCGGTCCTCAAGCTCATGGCGGCCACGATCCTCGCCGAAGGACGCCACGTCCTCACCAACGTGCCCCAGATCCGCGACGTTGAGATCATGGCGGAGATGCTCGAGGCGCTCGGCATTCGGGTGACGACGTCGGGTCCACATGAGCTCACCATCGAGACGCCCGCCACCGCTGAGGTCGCGGTGGTGGCACCCTACGAACTCGTCGAGAAGATGCGAGCATCGATCGTGGTGCTCGGTCCGCTCCTCGCACGGTGCGGGCGAGCGACCGTCTCCATGCCCGGTGGCGACGACTTCGGATCACGACCCATCGACTACCACCTCCACGGCCTGGAGGAGATGGGTGCCACCTTCACGAGCGCCCATGGGTTCATCAACGGAGAGGTGGCTGCCGGTCGCCTCCACGGCGCCGTCCTCGGCCTCGAGTTCCCCTCGCATACGACCACGGACAACCTCTTGATGGCGGCCGTATTGGCCGAGGGCACCACCGTGATCGAGAATGCCGCTCGGGAGCCAGAGGTGGTCGACCTCGCCAACTTCCTCATCGCAATGGGGGCGGTGATCGAGGGTGCGGGCACCAGCAGGATCACCGTGACCGGGGTCGAAGCCCTCACGCCGGTGACCCACGCCGTGGTCGGCGACCGGGTGGTGGCCGCCACCTACCTCACCGCCGTGGCGATGACCGGAGGCTCGCTGCAGGTCCGCGGCGTCGATTCGTCGCACCTCGAGATGCTGCTGGCGAAGCTGCATCAGGTGGGCGTTCAGGTGCACGCCAACGGCTCGACGGTCGAGGTGGCCATGGAGCAGCGACTCGTCGCCACCGATTTCGCCACCTTGCCCTACCCCGGTGTCGCCACCGACTACACCCCCTGCCTCGTGGCTGCGCTCTCGGT
>Ga0208746_1000042_pt1 | contig 62763 bp, 72 predicted proteins | sample CryBogCBH15Jun09_FD_184623 | JGI IMG/M metagenome (GOLD analysis project Ga0208746, IMG submission 184623) | Freshwater microbial communities from Crystal Bog, Wisconsin, USA - CBH15Jun09 (SPAdes) | ecosystem: Environmental > Aquatic > Freshwater > Lake | place: Crystal Bog, Wisconsin, USA... | reverse complement strand
ATTCGCCCTACGGAATTGCCAACACTGGTTCTGGCGCTTCAACAAAAGCTGGATCTCCTAACTTAAAAGCAAACTCAGACGATTCAACCGTTCTTTGGTACAGGCAAATTGTTGGTGGTGATACGTATACCCCAGTAATGAAATTTCAGTCTGCGACTACTAACTCTGACCAAATAATAATTCAAGCATCCGACAGTACTTCCCCAGCCGCTTATTCAAGTGCTTTGTACACACAATCTTTGCGCCTTGGTACAAGTAGCTCTTACGATGCAAACATTGTTCGTACTGCATCGGGTGTTTTGACAGTACAAAATAATTTAATTGTCACAAGTGACCTTACTGTTGGGAACGATACTACAATTAAAGGTGATTTAACCGTAAGTGGTGCTTTAAGTTCTTCTTCTTTTGTTGACCCAATTAATTATGGAGCAGACCCTACAGGCCAAACTGATAGTACTTCTGCTATCCAAGCCGCCATCTTCTCTGGTATCCCAGTTAAATTTGGCCCTGGTACCTACGTTGTATCTTCGCCACTCTACATTCCTACTGGTTGCTTGATTCAGGGAACCGGCCCAGGTCGCGCCAGTTATCCGCTCAATCCTGCTCCATCAGAAACCGCAAGGATTCTTCACGCAAACGTAAGTGGTGGTTCTTACTCAACCCCTAATGTTGGACCTTTGTTTGTTCTTCAGCCATCGGTAGTAGATGTAACAATCAGAGATTTGCACTTAGACGGTGTTTACACTAAGAGCAGGGACAACTACGCAATCTTTGTTCCAGAAGCACCTTATGGTTATTCTTGGCAAAGTAGTTACGACACGACGTACCCTTGGCAGGCTTACAACGCTGCAAACTGGATATCTAACTTTCCTTCAGGGACAACCGGATCGCTAACGATTGGAACCACCGTGATTACTGGGTTTACCCCCAGCGATACGACATGGCTAGTTCCCGGAATGTCCTTGGCTATTTCCACTAATAATCCATACGTTTTTGAGCAGGCAACGGTTAAGTCTTACTCCGCAGGAACGTTGACGCTTGCTAAGCCTATAACTAAAGCGTACACCGCCTCAAGTGTCACGATTGAGCCTGCATGGGTTAGCGGTCAAGATACCAATTTATTTATTGAAAACGTTTCTATGTTCAACTTTGCCGGTGACGCAACTGTTTACTTAGGGTTCCAGCGTTTAGGAAATAAATTCAATCACCTTAATATTTATGGTGCTGGCTATGGAGCATCAACAAATCCAAACGCAAACGCTTGTGGTCTTGTTGTTAGTTGTTCAGACAGCCATTACTTCAATTCATTATTTGGGGCATCAAAACTTCACAACATCGTTCTCAATTCATCTATTGGCTCTATCAGTCAATGTGACATTTGGGGAGCTGGGGGCAACGGCGTTTACGTTTTTGGTGGCAACCGAGTAGACATTCAAAACCGTGTTGAATTTGACAATGCAGGGAAGGAAGCCATCTACATTGAAGGCAACGCTTCTGCAAAGATTTATAACTCGGCGGCTGGAGTCAATGCGTACATAACCCCTGCCTACAACGGCGCTGCTGATGTACAGATTGGTCCAGGTGTTAACTTTTCTAGCAACTGCATGAGTGGATCGGGTACAGACAGCGCAATAACTTCTAACATCTACACCGACGCAAACTGGGGCGGTCGCCTAAACGTTACCGGAAACAGCGTGTGCGGTAACTTCGGGGCAAACGGTGGTGTTCAGTATGACCTTTACATGGCTGGTCTTAACCCCTCAATCAATTACATTGACAATAAGCCATCTTCATACCCATTGACTGCAAAGTCATACGCAGTAACTTCTGCCAGCGGTTCGACAATAACGTTGACCTCAACTCCTATCGGTTTGACTGTGGGCGTGCCGCTCACTATTGGTTCAGAAAATAAAATTATTGATAGCAGTTATGTAATCGGGTCGACTACGGTACCCCTTACAACGGCTTTGGTGAATACGTACTCAAACACCACAATGAGCGCGGCAATCGGACTGCCGTACTTCACAGCACCAGTTCTTCTAGGAAGTTACACGCCCTTTGGCGTTGCTAATACTGGCTCTGGCGTATCGACTGTTGCGGCCAATTCAAACGTTCGATACAATTCGGATGCTTCTTCTTCGCTTTATTACCGTCAAGCAGCAAACTCCAATCCCGGAGTTGCCATTGAACGTTTCCAGAGTGCCACTTCCAATGGAAGTGACCAATTAATTATTCAAGCACTTGACTCCGCTTCGCCCAATAACATTTCATCTCTTTGGACTAAATCCATTCGATTTGGTTCAAACAATGTTTATGACACCAACATTGTTCGTACTGCATCGGGTGTTTTGACGGTACAAAATAATCTTGTTGTCACAAGTGGTCTAACAGTTAGTGGTAATACTACTGTAAACGGCCCATTAAATATAAACACAGCAGTGCTGGGTGGTATTACAGCAACTAGTGGTCAAGCTGCTGTCTTTAATGGCACTTCATGGGTGCCGAGTACAATAAGTGGGACAGCTACGACTACTAACCCATTGGCTTATGGAAATCCTAATGTTGGTGAATCATTTAGCCGTTATATTGCTACGGTACCTAATACTGTGGCCAGTGGTGTTATGAGATTTGCTGGTATGTATCTAACTGCTGGTCAAGTGGTAAACAACATTACTTTTGCTACAACTTCTGTAGCTTCTAACGGAATTACTAGTTCATGGGGTGGTATTTTTACTACATCCGGTACTTCTACAACTATGTATTTATTAGCAAGTACTTCTGGCCAGGTAAACCCAACCTACGCTGCAACTTCAGTAATTACCACAGCACTGAGTGGTTCATTTACCGTACCATCCAATGGTATTTACCTCGTTGGTTTTACTTTCTTTGGTACTACTCCTCCAGGATGGGTTGGTACTGGTAATGCTGGTAATGGACTTCTAGGTGCTCAATTTCCAGTAATCATGGCACAAGCATCTATGACTAGCTACCCTACTCCACCAGCTATTGGTACTTCTTTCAGTATTGGTGGATCATCATACTCACCTTGGTTTGCACTGACCTAATAGAAAGCAAATATGTCATCACCTACTTATATTTCTTGGGGTACTGGTTCTGGTATTGCTAAAGCCACTGATATTGCTTTATTCAACCCTGTTGGCTCTGTTGTATCTGGGGTTATTACTACTCCTACCACTTCTACTTCTGGCGATACTTTTCTCTGTGTGGCTACTCTTACTGCCAGCGGAAACTATTCGGTTACCGAGGTAGGCCTTTTTGATAATCAGCTTAGTCCAGTTGTGGGGTCACTTGCAAATCAAGTCAACCCTACGGATACCACCATCACTGTGAGCGGCTACAGCGGCTTTCTAGGGGCCTTTCCGTTCAATGTACAGGTGTCTACCGAAGTGATGACTGTAACTTCTGGTAATGGCACAAATGTCTTCAATGTAATACGTGGCGCAAACGGCTCTAGTAAGAGTACGAATATTATTCCTACGTTTACTCCAGTTGTAGCACCATCTGGGAACATGTATGTGAAGAGCAGCTTTGCTGGTATCGGCCTGCAAGCGGGGGATAGTATTCGGTTTAATATCAGCGTTCAATTTTCTTAGGAACTAAATGGCTTACCCAACCTACACAACTCCTAGATCTATAGCTGGCGCTGCAACCCCAACATACCTTGTTTCTGCATTGGCTAGCGGGTATTCTGCTGGTCAAACAATTACAGTTGGCAATACATTTGGCTGGTATGAAGTAAGCTCGAGCGGCACTGCAACTACTAATCCTCTGGGTACTAGTGGTGTATTTACCCTTGTTGTTGATTATGGCTCTGCTACAGAAGAGAAGATCCTTTGTGCTTCTGGTTCCATTCCTATTGATGTAAACGTACCAATTTTTGTATGGACTGACGGAACATACAATGGTCGTGGTTGGGATGGAACAACATCTGTAGCTCACGCTACGGGCAGTGGCACGAACCCTAACGTATTCCTGGTTAGAACCGCGGTAGATGACCTTCAATTCAACACGTCAGCGGCCACGCTTACTAACAACCTTGCCACACTCTCTGGGCAATATGCTGTCACTTCCGGAATTGTTACAGCACAATCTGGTTACATTTCTACGATCTCAGGCAAGCAAGCAACTGATGAAGCAAATATTGCCAGTTTGTCAGGTAGTTTAGCTACTCTCAGTGGCCAATACTTAACAACGTCTGGCATAGTTACTACTGCTACCGGTAACATTGCTACCCTTACCAGCAATCTTGCTACCCTTAGCGGACAATACGTTGTCACATCAGGAAGCCTCACAACGCTATCTGGTCAATTTGTAACATTGTCTGGTGCATACGCCACAACCTCAGGCAATCTAAATACAACCAATGCTAACGTTACAACTCTTTCAGGACAATTTGTAACATTATCTGGGCAATACAATACAACTAGCGGGATTGTAACTTCCCACACAAGTTCAATTGCTTTGATCAGTGGCAATTTGAATACACTCTCTGGCCAATATAACACTACCAGTGGGATTGTCACAACAGCAACTGGTAATATCTCATTGCTAAGCGGATCTTTAGCTACATTAAGTGGCCAGTTTGTCACTCTCAGCGGAGCATACAACACAACATCTGGCATTGTAACTAGTAACACAAACTCTATCGCGCTAATTTCAGGCAACCTTAACACTGTTAGTGGTGTAGCTTATGCTGCTCTGCCAGGATCCGGTGGAACTATTAGCGGTAACCTTGTTATTGCTTCTGGTCTTACTGTCACTGGTACATCTACTCACATTGGTAACTCTACGTTTAGTGGTACTCTTACAGTTGCAAGTGCCATTATCAACCCTATCCTTCAGGGTGCTTATGAAGTTGTATCATACAGTGGATCAACCGTGCTTAGCGGAACGGCTACTCCAGCTATGCTTAATGCAGCAAACAGCTCTTTCTATTTCTATAACACAGCACCATCTGGTTCATATACAGTAGCAATCACCGGAGCACCAACCGTGTCTGGTAGAAGCGCCACTTTTGCTTTGCTTGTAAATAATGGTTCTACGGCTTATTTGCCCAGCAACGTTACCATTAATGGTAATCAGGCGGGTGCAAGTAGCTCAGCACTCCCATTGCAGGGTGCGACAAACAATAACATTACTACATTTTACCAAGGTGGCACAGCATGGTCTTCAGCAGATGCAAGCACGCTTGATTCGTATACTTTTACTGTGATTTGTACCTCGGCCACTCCTACCTGGACATTGCTAGCAGGATTAACTAAGTTCTAATGCCACTCGTAACTACGTTCGCAGACGATGCCATCCAAGCACTAGGAATGTTTTCTACCCAAACTGTAGTAGCTGTTACAGGGTCACACATTTATTATACTGCAGGAACGTATACGTTTACAGTCCCCGTAGGTGTCTCTCAACTTGCCATTCTTTGTATTGGTGCAGGTGGAGGAGGCGGTGGTGGTGTTAACACAGGTAGTGCCGGTGGTAACTCACAAGTTGTAAGTCCAAGTTCAGTTGCACTAATTGTAGCCAGTGGTGGTGCCCCAGGTTTTACCACCGGGCCCGGCTCAGGTGGTGGTGTTGGAGGTAGTCTAGTAACACTAGGTACAAATGGATTTGCAGGTGGTGCCGGTGGGGTCCGTGACGGTGGTGGTGCTGGTGGCTACACAGGAACAGGTGGTGCTGGTGGTACAAATGGATTTGCTGGTTCTGCAGGAGCAGGCGGTGCAGGCGGTGGTGGTGGTAACTCAGGATCTAACGGTGGTGGTGGTGGTGGAACCGGTATTTATGGGTCAGGCTCTAACGGTACCGGTGGTGGTAACGTAAACGGTGCCAATGGCGGTGGACCTGGTTCTAACGTTACATATACAGCTGGTAGTGGTGGTAATGGTAGCTCCACAAACAGTTCTGCAATGGCAGGTAGTATTGGCACGTATTCTTATACTGGTTTGACCGCTGGTGTCTCAGGCACAAATACTTTACAAGCCACACGAGGTGGTGGTGGATACGCAGCAACAGGTGCAGCCGGTGGTGGTGGTGGATGGCCTGGTGGTGGCGGTGGATCTGCCAACCAAAATGGTGGCGGTGGCGGTGGTCTAGCTTATATTTCCTATAACACTACTCCGGGTACAGCCCTTACTGTTACAGTTGGTTCGGGTGGTGCTGGTTATGGTGCAGCCGGTGGTGGTGCTTCAGGTTTGGTTCGTATTGTATGGAACACTGTAAGTTTACCTAGTTTCCCAAGTACGGGTGTCAGTGGAACATTTAATGAAACGTATAACTAATGAACGGTAACCGAGGGTATTACAGCCCTAATGCCAAAGTATTTGAGGGGTACCGTGGCGTACGTTTAATTGCTAACTATATCCTCAACATTTCTCTTATAGAGTCAGCCAAGGTACAGCCATATAGCATCATTAAAGATTATGCATTAGATAACAATGCGAACCTTGACAGCATTGGTAACTACACCGTAAATAATGATCAAATCGAAACAGACTACGCTGAGCCCAACAACCAATCGGGTGAGGATGTAGTACCTTCCTGATATTGCCTTAGTTAATAGACCAAAGGAGATAGTATGACTACACCAATTGACGCAAGACCAGCCATCGTAGCATGGGGAGCATGGGGCGTTAAGAACAATACCCATTTTACTTACACAGAGGGCGCACAGCGCATGGCTGAAATCGGCCACCCCGGCTCACTTCCTGTTACCTGTGACTGCAGTGCTTGGGTCACATTGTGCTACAACTGGGCTGGAGCAGACGACCCCAATGGTCAGGGCTACAACCACACTGGCTACACCGGTACCCTGCTCGCTCACGGCCTGCACATTCCACTAGCTCAAGTGCAGCCGGGTGACGTTGTTGTCTACGGTGCCGGAACCGGCGTTCACGCCGTACTGGTCTACGACACGACCAACGCAAAGGATCCTCTTTGTGTGAGTATGGGCCAGCAGGGCGACCCGCACTTCGTTCACGACTCAGTGCTCAGAGGTCTTGGCGCTCCTACGTACCTTCGCTTCCACACAGGTACAACAAGACCCATTCACTACCCACCCACAAAGTAGTTTATAAATGGCTATTCGTGCTCGTCAGAATTTCTTATCGGGTATCATCTCTGGTACCATAACAACCTCTACCACCAGCCTTACCGGCACAGTTGGTAGTGCTAACTTCCCAACGCCAGCTGCTGGGTACTACACACCCATCATCTTGAACCCTGGTTACTTTGGTGCTACCAACACCACTGGGCCTGAGGTTGTATTTGTTCAACCGGGTGGTAGCACTTCAGTCGCCACAGTTACTCGTGGCCAAGATGGGACCTCAGCAACAGTTACCGGTACTAACATTCCCTGGGTAGCTGGGCCTATTGCATCTGACTTTGATGTAACTAACCTTACATCTACTGGAACGCTTACGTTGAACAATGGATTGTCTGTTCCTGGTACTATCACAGTTGGCACTATTAATAGCCAAACTGATGTTAACGCATACAGTCTTAGCACCCAAAGTTTGACTGTAACCCTCACTTCAAACCTAGGTGCACCAAGCTATTCCACTAATATTAATGGTGACGCAGTCGTTAGCGGTAATATATCTGTAGGCGGCACAATAACTGTCAGTGGTAATAAGATTAACAATTCTTGGTACAGCAAGACGCTAACAAACACTGGTTATCTGCCATCAAACTCTGCTTCAGCAATACCAGCTGTACAAGTTGCTGTCTCAGGATATACAAGGTATATGATTGTTGCTAACTCTTCGTATATTAATAGTACGGGCACAGCCTGTAACGTATGGTCATATGTAACAGACAGTGGTTCTAACCAAAGCACCCTTGCGTACACAACGCTTACAGGCACAGGAAGAACAAGCCTAGGCAATAACCTTATTGCTACTTACGGTAGTACTTCACCTGTAACTATTTTTTTGAATGCTTATTCTGACCACAGTGCAGTCGGGTCTTTCGGTGCTGCTGAAATCAGTGTCATAGGCCTTTCATAAATGAGAGTACGTCCTATCCCACAATATGCTGCGGAGCCAGTGGGGATAACAACGTATATCAGCGGGTCACTTGCTGATCCTGATAACCAATACGTATGGATCAATATTACTAATACTGATAATGGTACAGTTGTACTCGCTTCGGGGCAAGCTATGTACGAAAGTACAGGTACCTACCAGTACACGCTTAACTCAAGCCAATCTGCTATTCAAGGTAACTATGCAGTAACTTGGAACTATACCGTGAATAGTGGTAGCCCAAGAACGTACGTAGATAACTTTGTCATTACAGACCAGATGCCTTACTGGAGCAACCTGAACGTTGATCAACGTCAACTGGTTACAGGTATTGTTCACCGTATTGATAAGAGCTTTGACAGTACTGCAGGTGGCCCTTACCTCCAAGAACTCAACCAGAGTGGCTTCCTTATCTATGAAGAAGTAGCTATGGTTATGCAAGATGAAACCATGGACTATATTAACTTTGAGTTTCAGCCTATCTTTAGCCCTGCTTATAACGTTGGTTTGAATGCAACTGTGCCTTTCCCAACTACCTATTATGGTGTGCTGGCAACGCAGACATACGCTCACTTCCTTAAGCACGTTGCTCGTAACTATATTGAGCAACCCACTCCACAAGGTATGAATGCTGCATGGATGGATCGTAGAGATTACTACAGCAGATGGTGGCAGCTCTATCTATTCGATAAAGAGATTGCTGACAAACAACTACGTCAGATGAAACGTCAATACATGGTTGGATCGAAGCGAAGCCTTTTGGTTGCTGGTGGTCTTATCCCACGTATGTACACCAATCCGAGTCGTCCGCACTTTCAGTACGCTGCAGTCAACCTTGGAGGTGCATAATGCCAGTCACACTCCAATACGTATGCCGTGTTTGCAATGAAGAAAAAGAACAAATTAAAACACGTGGCGGTCCAAGCCGTAAAACTTGTCCAGAATGTCAAGACCGAGATGTCTTATGTGGATGCGGATGCGGTGAAACTGTAAAAACAAATAAAACACGTCAAACACGTTTTGTTGCTGGCCATTACATACGCACGGTCACGTTTGAAGAACAAAGAGAGCGTAACTTAAAACGCTTGGCAAAACATAAATATGATGATGAGTTCCGCAAAAAGATGTCAGAAAAGAATGTGCGTCTTCACAAAGAAGGCCGTTTTATGAACGTCTATGGTTCTAATAATAAGTCTTCTAAAGTGGAATTGTCACTTAAGCCCGTTCTTGAACCACTTGGCTATGTTAGCACACAAGACAAGCGTTATTTTATTGGGAACCCAAAGGTTGGCGTTCACATCCCAGACTACGTAAAGTCAGACACCCGTGAGATTGTAGAAGTATGGGGAACATACTGGCACCGTGGAGAAAACCCGCAGGATCTCATTGATTGGTATGCAAAACAAGGTTGGACTGCCCGCGTAGTGTGGGAAAACGAAGTTGCTGATTTTGCAGTGAACCTTGGTGGGGTCTAATGTGGATTGGAACCAACGCTATGCAGCAAATACGAGAAGAACTCCTAGCAACAAGGTAACGTTTCGTTCTCAATGCGGCAGTCGTTATGGGTATGATCTCCATCGTAAAAACGATGAAGAATCTTGCATACTTTGCCAAGAAGCTATCAACGATTACGCAACAAAACGTAATAGAGAACGTGGTATGCAGGAGTTTAAACCTGCTGCTTGTGGAACCAATGGTGGTTACATGAAGCACCTTAGAGAGTATGAGCCTGCTTGCGATGACTGTTTGAAAGCTCACAGAGAACACGTGACTTGGTATAACTTCTCGCTTGAAGCCAGGCAAAAAGCTATTGATAAGGTTAAAGAATAATGAGCGGTATTAATCCACAGCCAGGTCCCGTTGTATCGGGTACAGGAACTGGTCTAAATACACAGGTTGAAAGCCCTTTGCTTGTCGTTAAGCAACGAGAAGCATTTACTCAAATCAATCAACAACGTTTCCACGATGAGACACTCCAATGGTTTGGAGAAGAATGCATCGTACGTCTCTTGTGGCGTGCTGAAGACGCGGAAGCTGGTCTTGTAGGCTATTGCCAACAATGCCAAGATAGCCCAAACCCTTCTAACCCAAGCGCATCTATCCAAAACCGTGTAAGTAACGTTTATAAACAAACTGGCAATAGTTACTGCCCTACTTGCTATGGCACTACATTCTCAGGTGGGTTCCAACCTACGTGTTATCACTTGTATATGCTTGCTTCTGACACAGATGATGATCGTAAGAGCTTGTCAACTGGTCAATTTTGGAAGCAGAATCCTAGAGTTCAACTATCATGGTTCCCACAGATCCGCGTTGGTGACCTTGTTGTTCGGGTTGAGCAATGGAATAATGGAACCCCAGTAGCCACTAGCGAACGTTTCCAAGTTTCATCTGTAACACCACAAACGATTAGGACTGGTCCTGGTCCTAGTGCACAGTACCCATACCGTGTTGGCACTACTCAGCCATTTTCTAATACATCAATCATTGTCAACCAGCAAACAGTATTAGAAAACGTTTGGCCTGGTCACCCTTACTACAACGTGCCGGTGATTTAATGGATGATAAAGTACTAGCCCCAGAAGAGCTAACACAACAATTGTCACGTCGTGCTTTGCAAATTGCGCAAGTTATAGGACCAAGAAAAACTGGTAGAGGATTAAATAGCTTAATTCCTTATTCACAACCTGGTGTTGTTGGCCTTGAAGTACCAGACCGATTCTCATACATGATTGATATCGATAGAGGTATTAAACCCCATGCTATGGTAAGCGTAGCTGGTCGTGTGATTCCCATTCGTAACTCAGATGGAACTATGGCATTTAGGAAAGCTACTGCTAACAAAATTGGACAAGTTCCAATTATTACTCGTGCAGCTTCAAATGGAAAAATTATTTCTGCTTTGCCACAATGGTCATACCCTGCTAAACCTGGGACTCAGTTCCTTGAAAGAGCCATTGAAAGAAGTGTTGAAGAATGGACAAGTGGAGCTAAAGCAGAAGATATTGTGCAAATGCTATTAAAAACCACTGAAAAAGATGACGTGAGCGAAGTCTTTTATGGAAGACCAGCGGTTTAATAGGAGATATGAATGTTTGTTACAGCCGTTAAAACAGCAATAGTAGAAGCACTTAGCGCAGGTTTTGCTGTGATTAACTCGGGCACGCCCAGCAATAATAGCCTTGATCTAACGCCAAATAGCATTACCATTGAGTACCCTCTCGAGCCAGTTCAGTGGCCTGCTGTCTTTGTACAGTTTAGACCTAGCAAAATCCAATGGTCTGGTATCAACCCTAACTTGTTCTCACAAGCTGCTTCAGGCATCACTATCAGCGGGGTTACTTACTCAGGAACAACCACTGTTAGAACAGGTTACTTTGAAGGCAATATTGACTTACAAATTATGGCTATGCACAGCGAAGAGCGTGACCGCTTGTTTGATAGCATTACAAACCTTATTCTGATGGACACAGTTAGCCCAGCAAGTGTTGCATTTACCAAGAGTATTTATAACAATAACATCATTGGTATGACGTTGCGCCTAGACATGATCACCCCATTGGGAGACAGCGTAAGCGCAGGCACACCTTTTAGCCAAGAAGAGCTAACGTACGAAGCAAGCATCAGAATTCCCTGCATTGGTGACTTCTACGAGAACAAATACCAGATTATTTACCCACAAATTACTTCAATTACCGCCTCTGGCACGGAAGTTCCAATCGTTTATACGTCCTCTGGAACGTCATACTCTCAATAAAACTATTAAAACAAACATTGTAAAACAGCAACCAATTTGCATAAGGCATTGAAGGAGAATGTATGCCAATTCCCAATTACCAAATTCCTGGGGTTTACGTCACGCAAACGACGAACAACGCTCTTACAGCGACTAACCCTACGGCTCTTAACGTTGCTATCGTTGCTGACAACCCCGTACCTGGTACCGACACAGACACATTCAACGGTGTTGCTGCCATCAGTGGCGCCACGCTAGGTCAGCTTTCAATCCCAATGGTTAACAACACCTTTACGGGTGCATACACTGCCTACTCTGGTTACACCGTAGTATGGACTAACCCTTCGGGCACAACAGTAACAGGTACCTATGGTTCTAGTTACTTGATTAATAATCCGCCAGTTACCAGTGGTACTGCCTCTGGTACTTGGAGCCCATTCTCTTACTTGACTACAAGCGGTCTTACTAATACTACTAACTTTGTAACTGTTACTGGTACCGGATCACAGTGGGTCTTTACAACAAGTGGTACTAACGTTATTAGTGGTGGCGCTGCTATTACGATCACAGGTTTCACTGGAGCTGTAAGCGGTTTTAATGGTAGCTTTGTTGTTGCCAGTGGTAACGCAAGCACATTCTACGTTACCAACACTACCAACAGTGGTGTTGGCTCAACAACCATTACAGGTACTGCTAGCTACAGCTTGCCAAGTGGTACTGTCCAGGTGACTTATGGTCACAACTGGGGTGGTTTTGGTACGTTCTACGAGTTCACACAAGTTTCTCAAGTCTACGGTTCAACAGTTAGTGGTACTACCATTACAAACCCAGCAGCACTTGCTGCACAAATGGCTTTCTCAAATGGTGCAAATACTGTAACTATCTTGCCTGTTGCTAGAGTAAACACTGCTGGCTCTGGTGTAGCTACAATCTTTGACTGGACAAATACTTTCCAGGTTGGCTCTAGCTACACTGGATCAAACCCAGTATACCTTTCTGCTCTTAACAACGTGGATGCTATTGTCCCTCTGTACGGCAATATCTACACAAGTGGTAGCACATATGGCCAAGTTATCCCTTATGGTTCTAACTTAGTAGCTAGCCAAATTGCTACCTACTTGACGACGCAAGCATCATTGGGTGTTTACCAGCGTGCTTTCATTGGTGTTGACGGTTCTTCTAACCAAATAACAACTGCCTCATTGCAAGCTCTTGCTAGTGGCTTTGGTAATACTGCAGCTGGTGTAAGAACTACGCTCGTGTTCCCAACCTCGTTGAACTTCAACCCAGGTTTGAGCACAACGACTGGACTTACGAACGTTAACTTCAATATCCCTGGTTACTACTTGGCTGCTGCTGTTGCCGGTGTGTACGTTGGTCAAACTAACGTAGCTACGCCGATCACTAACAAGACAGTTGCTGGATTCAACTACGTTCCTAACCAGATTAGCTTGAGCGATGCTGCCACAAACTACTTGCCTTACGGTATTACAACCGTATACCAACGTCGTGACGGTAACTTCTGGATTCTCCAAGGTCTTACTACAAACGTAAGCAACTGGTTGACGCAAGAAATCTCACTCAATGCCATCGGTGACGTATTGGCTAACCAGGTGAGAAACGCTTTGCAGAACACCAGCCTTATTGGTGGTCCTTTGAATGCTACGACTACAGCAGCAGCTTTGGGTGCAGTGCAAGGTCAGCTTGTCTACGCAGTGCAGAACCAATTGATTCAGAGCTACCAGAACTTGTCGTTCTCTATCAACCCTGCTACTCCAACGACGATTAACATCACGTTCCAGTACTCACCTACTTACCCGATTAACTACATCCAGGCAACTCTGAGCCTCAATACTCAGACTGGTACAGTTATCGCCACTAATTCACAGTCCAATACCGCAGTTTACTAGGAGTAATTTATGGCTAATTCAACCTTTCGTGTAGGTGGACACTATACAGCGTTCACTTACAACGGACAAGTGCTAATTTACGCACAGATGATCTCTGAGCGTGGTCCTCAGCCAGTTGCAGGCCCATTGCCTATCCAACCTCTTGATGCTGCGTACCCAATCGAGATTGCTTTGCCTGCTGCCTTGGAGGCAGGTACCCTTGAGATCACACTCTTGGAACAATGGAACGCAGAAGTCTGGGCTCAGCTTTCGTCTGCTGGCCAGAACTTTAACAACGCTGCTGACCTTCTGGACATCTTCAAAGCACAGCTTAATAAGCAAGAAATCCAGTGCGTTAAGATCATCACTAAGCCAGACGGTACTCAGCGTTCAATCGTTTATCACGGTTGTGTTATTACCAATGCGCAGATTGATGAAACAATCCAAATTGGAACAATGACAATCCCTAAGACAATGACCATTATGTATCGTCAGAGAACAGAGTCGCCAATTGCCTTCATCCCTAACGTTTACTCTACTTACAGTAACGCAATCATTTAATAAGAAAAGGAATTAAATACTATGTCCGTACGTTCATATGTAATTCAGCTTCAAGCAGGAGTCGGCCAAGCCCTTCTTCCTGACCACCGTAAGATGATCCCCGGTGTTCAGTACGTCGTTGACGCTGATACGTTCTCTAAGATTAGCCTTGGTGCTCGTCAGAACGTTATCAAGGTTGTTACCGTAAACACTGACGCTACTACAGCAAGCGGTGGGTTTGTGCCTGCTCAGGCTAGCTCAGGTATTAACCAACAAGCCGTTGGTTCTGGTCAGAGCTTCCTTAACTTGCTTACCACAACAAGCACAACAACTACTTCGTTTAGCATTGCTGGCTTTGCTGCCCAAGGTGCTGTTGCCGGTGGTTCTTCTGGCGCAGGTGCTGGTCTGCAGTATGCCAACTCTACGCTTAGCGGCTCTGCCTCTAACTACACACTTACTGGTCCTGATGGTGCTCGTTATACCCTTGCGTACAATGGTACTTCTGCCACAATTTCTGGTGGTTGGGCTACTGTCTGGCTTGACGAGGTAAACCGTTACATCTCAACAGCTTCTGGTATTACATACCAGGTTCGCCAAGATGGTCAGGGTGTCTCGTATGTTATCAGTGCCAACACCAGCCTCAGCGGTGTAAATGGTCTGGTTACTACGGTTGGTACCAAGCAAGGTGCATTCGCTGGTGTTCCACTGGTTAGCATCCCAGCTGGTTACTTTGGCTTCATTCAGACCGAAGGTATCCACCCCTCAGTTGCCGTTGCTTCTGGTACGGCTGTAGGTACGGCTGTAGGTGTTAGCGGTACAAGCAACATTGGTTACTTGGCTGCTCCTGCTACGACCACAACGTCTGTCAGCGGTGGTATCGTAACTGGTTCTGCTCTGGCTAACAACATTGTTGGTACGGTTCTTAGCGTGCCTGCTTCCGGTACTGGTACTGGTGGTCAGTTCTTCGCACAGGTTGAGATCCGCAGCCGCCGTGTCAAGAAGCCTTACGTCCGTTTCTTGAACAAGAACTAGTAATCCAGTCAAATAACTGGTAGGCTACGAACAATAGCCCTCGATCCTAAGGTAATATGACAATCATTAATAATGAAGTGAATACTTTCCCAGACGAGTGGAAGGATGAATTCGAGGGGCTTCTTTTCTTAGGTAAACTACAGAGAGAAGTCACTCGGATTCCCTTCCACAAGTTTGTGGTCGGTACTCTTACAGTGAATGACAAGTTAGAGATTAGCCTCCTTACCAAGCCATACTTGGATACCATTGGTTATGGCCGTTCGTATAAAGCAGCTGTTGTCGCAGCAGGGCTTGTAAGCGTTGATGGTAAAGAGCTTATCCCAGGTAATAGAAACCTGAATATTATTCAACAGAAATACGATTATGTAGTTGGTAATTGGTACGATGCAGTGATTGACATCCTTTATGAAGAGATTGAAATCCTAGAGAATCGTGTTGTTCTTGTCCTGCAAGAACTTGGCATCATTGATCAAGTAATCCCTTTTGATATCTTCCAAGAGACGCAAGAGGAAACGGATACCCCAAAAGATGGGAAATAGACCCATACATCATTGATAAGAGTGAGTATGCGTATCTTACGGGTGTTTTAAGCCAACCCAATTTAAATTTCTTGCAGCAAAACATGCTCAGTATCGTATTGATACGTAAGCGCAAGCAAGAAAATGAAGCTGAAGAATCACGTTTTGAACAGAGTATGTTCGTTGCCAACCCAGAAATGTATAAGAGTTATCTTAAGCATAAGGAAGAAAACGAAGAGAACCAAGTTGTTTGGTCTACGCCCACAACGATTGAAGAAGCAAGAGTCGTTGAAAACCTGTTTGCTCAAGCTCATAATATTGTTGCACCCAGTCCAGATAAGGATGCAGACGAGGAATTTATCAAGCAAATGAGTTTACTTAACCCATTTGCCAGCATAGATATAGAGAAGATTGGAGACGAAAATGGCTAATAGCAATGAAGGCTCATACAATCTAAATATTGACGTCAACAGTAATACTGGACCTGCGATCCAAGGCTTCTATGAGCTGGGTGCTTTAACAAAACAAATGCGCACTGATATTAGTGCTATCGATAGTGGCATGGCTGGCATTGGTGAACGTGCTGATAACCTGACAAAGTTCTTTAACCAAAACTTTGATGTATTGAGCAAGATGGCAACCGTCCTAGAACGCATCCAAGCGTTGGTGCAATCTAACCAAACTAACTTTAGTAATAATATTAACTCTCTCAACGAGATGATGAACAGTACGAGAGCACTCGGTGGCAACATGAGCCACGTTATGGGAATGCTCGGTGCAGCCAATGGTGGCGGTGGCGGTGGGGATATTTACCCAATGACTGCTAGCCAAGACTTTAGCAATTCGTATGACGAAGAACGACGCGGAATTTACGGTGAAGTAAGAAGAGGCGGCGGCGGTGGAGGCGGCGGAGGCGGTCGTCGAGCTGGTCGTGGTTTTGGCGATGACGACGACGACGATTACGATCCTAGTGAGCTGAGCGACGAAGATCCTACCAATGCTGGTAGAACTAAAAGAGCACGATTCGGTCGTGTTCAAAGACAAAATCCGCGCAGTGCTGCTAGAAAGAATGCGATTAGAAGTCACCTTAAAAAGTACCCTCAGGTTACTCCTCCGCCTCCTGGTAGAGAACATAAAGCGGCTGAGTACGCATACAAAGACATGATGGATCAAATATCATCGGTAACTGATGCACTTCCTTTTGGGATAGGTAAAACTATTGCTAAAAGAGCTCAAGACTTGCTTAAACACAAAGGTATTGACTTAGATTCAATTAGAAAAGAACAAGCCGCTGATACTGAATACGATCCTAAGACAGGTGCATACACCCGTAAGAGTGGTATCAAAACAGGCAGCGTAGAAGACCAAGCTCTTAAAGCAGCTAACACAGTTGCTAAGATATTTACTAGCAATCTTGTGCAAGGCTTTACCAAGTTTGCTGGTTATGCTGGCCAAATAGGTGCTGCATACGGTGCTGTAGCAGACGTTGCTAGCAACATCCGTCAATATACCGCTATGGGCCAGGCCATGGGTGGTGTAACAGGTCAAGTTGACTATGGCCGCAGCATTGGCCAAGGTATTAGTGCATTCTTTAAATCTGATATGAACTTAAACCCGTTCTATAGTTCACAAGACGTTATGCAAAACCAAATTATGGGTTCTCAGCTTGGTTTAAAGGGTGGTTACCTTACTAACTATACGAATAAAGGTATTCAATTCCAGACTGACTATGGTCTTACTGCACAACAATCACAAGCGATCCTTGGTACGGGGCTTGCTGCCGGTGTAACTGTTAACCAGAACGCCGATGCTTTTGGTAAAGTACGTAACCTTGAAAACAACACCACCACAAGTACTGCATACGGCAACCAAGCATACCAACAAGGCATGACTACCTATGCTGGTATGGGTGCTCAAGGTGCAGTTGCTGCTTCTATGGGTGTTAGTGCTGCTCGTTTTGGTGCAGGTGACCTTGTTGCTCAAGCAGCTGGTTTTACTGGTCAAGAGGGTGCAGGGTCAATGTTTGGTAATGCATTGATGTCTCAACAACTAGGCGTTTCTTACACTGGCTTGTATGCAGCAACGCGTGGGGCCTCTGCCAGTAAACTTTCTAGAGCACAAAATGCCACCCACGAAGAAATTCTTGGATATGCAGGCATTGACACTGAAACTACATACAAAGATGAAAATGATTTCTTGAACCAAAACCAAGATAAAATCATGGTTCTGCAGATGATTTTGCAAAGTCTTGTACAACAAGGTTCAAAAGACTATGAGTCTGCCGCATCTAGCCCACAAAAAGCAGCCAAGTGGGCATGGTTAACCGTTAAACAAAAACAAAGATTTGATAAAGCAGGGACTGGTTCTACTGGTGTTACTGCAAAGGGTGTAAAAAAAGCAATGGATGCAACTGTTAAAAAGACAGGTAGGCCAATGTTTATTCGTGGTACAAGCCCAGAAACTATTGCTGCTAACACTGCTAGTACAATTAACTCACAATTGACGTCGGCTTACAACGCATACTCTGCTAACCCAACCGCTGCTAACCTTAAGGCTTACCAGCAATGGCAAGCAGCAGCGGGAGAGAACCATGGCACAGTTGACAATGGCAAACCAACAAACGTAGTCATTAGTATCCACCCTAAGCATGCTCATATCCTCGCAGCAGCAGTTAAGGTAGGCACCCAAGGGTTTAACAACGGTAAAGTTGCTCCAAATGTACAACCTACTAAATCATCATGAGCGTATCCCCTTTCTTAGATAACAATACGCCAGACACGGCTTACTTCACGGACCCCACCACAAGAATTGTTTATAATTTCCCTTTCAACGTCAACCAATTGACTTGGAATTACAATATGAATACACAATCATTCAGTACAATTGGTGGTCGTGTTGTTCAACTGTTGTCTGTAACGATTACAACAATGATTATTCAAGGTGAAGCGGGAAGCCGTGGTGCTCTGATGCAGATGTTTGAGAATTTTAAAACGATGCAAGATAACCAAAACGCATCTAAGCAAGCGATGTATATTACCATCCCAAGCCGTAATCTTAACTTCAATGTTTGGCTTGAGAACTTTCAAATGGGTTGGGACCCAACAACTGTTTCTTACCCATATGTAATTATGCTTGAAGTTAAGCAAGATCTAACAAACATTGCTACAAATGCAGCAAGTTTAACTGCAATACAAAATATTGCTAAGGGCATAGGATTTAGTCCTAACTTTACAGGACTATCATCAAGTCTTAGTAACTTTCAATATAACGATATTGTTAGTGCCATTCAGAATGGTGCTCTAACCCCTAAGACAGGTGGGTAAAAATGGATAACCTTAATATAGGAACAACCTTTGCTAACTGTAGAGTTAGCACCCCAATCCTTCACCCAGGTAAACAATCAATTGGATTTAATGGTTTTGCGTGGAGCAATACTATGGGCATGATTCATGAAACTAATAGCACACCAGATACGAGCTTGGAACAATGGCTGGGAACGCAACAGTAACCCTTTTTTACAACGGTAAACTAACTGACTTTGAGTTGTGGATCCAATCTATCAGCACCAGTAGCAACAATGAGTTTGCTAGCCAACAGTTGCGTGGTGGTATGAGCTGGATCCCAATTCGTCGCGCTCAAATGACGTTTCAATTTAATGCAATGTGGCCATTGATCTCTCTTGAAGGATCAAGGTTGGTTAAAGGCTACGAAGACATTGATGCGAATGATGGTTTTGCTAAAATGAATAAGTTTCAAGAAGCTATCAATTCTCATTACTTATCTATCGTAAATGGCTCCACGACTACGCCTATGACCATTTATTATTACAATAACTCTGATCAATCATTGCCTATTTATAATACATTAATTAGCCAAACACCGTTAGCTAGCATCAAGCATGATGGTATAATCCAAAGTGTAGAGAAGCAATACGTTAGATTCCAGAATTCATTCATCACCCAATACCAAATGCTTATCAGCACAACAAAGTCTACTAGTTCTTCATCAACAGCAATAGAAAAAAATAAGAACATTACTTACGCACCTACTGCTGCAGACTTAAATGCGTATGGTAGTAGCTGGATCAATATAAATACTCTTACATCAGGCACAAAATCTATTTTGAAAGGATTTGGAGCATGACTGATTACAATAACAACTCAGGTACTTTTATTTATTCGCCTGATATCAGCGTAGTTATTGATTCGCAAGTCGCTGGTCCTATTGATGTTTCTGCCGATATTTTGAACTTTACAGTTGATAGACAAATCAATGCAGTAAGTACATTTAACTGTACACTTAACAACCCAGGTCGCCAATATAACTACTATGGTGCTAAACGTATTAGCACTATGGATCGTATCACGGTGTTTCTTAAGAGGACTGACTGGGTGCAAGTATTCACTGGGTATATTACCTATGCTCCTATCGAAACACTTATCCCAACACCAATTGAGATCACCGCATCTTGTACCCTACGTATTTTGCAAGTTACTTATTGGGATGACACACTTATCCAGTACCAAAGTTTGCTTCTTAACTTCATGGACAATGTAGCTTTTAGTGCACAGAAGACCCTTGGCGATGGTGGAGTAGCATCAGCTGTTGTAAATGTGCTCAACGGTGTTGTTGGGTGGAACCCTAAGAATATTCACATTCAAGGTATCCCTAGCAAGTTTATTTCTTATGCAGCAACTGCTTATACCAACCAGCTTATTGGTAGTAAGTTAAACCAGAATGCTGTAGAAGAATTGAGCCAAGCTCTAAGTCTTAACGGTCTTGTTGCAGGCGGCAATGACACTCAAACTTACACGACAAACAACAACAATGCACCTGATGGTGGTATCGGTACTGGGTTCACAGTATCAAAAGCTCGAGCATTCATTACTGCTCCTATCGCTGGTGGTCAAGCCAATTACCCTGGCCCAAATACAATGAATCCTGTTAATACTAACCTTATTAACCAGGATATTTATTACGCGTCAGTACCATGGTCTTTCTTACAGTACCAAATTACTAAAAGCCTATCTGAAAAAGATAAAAATAAGTACCAGTCAATTCAAGACAACGCAAAAGGTTGGTTGAGTAATAATGCAAGCACAGGTCTTTCCGATGGAAGAATCTTGCTTGTATTTAACAAAACAAATAACCGCGTCGTTGGTTTGAGAGCTACAAGCGTTCCACAGAAACCAAACACTCCACCAATCAATGGTTATGCAGTTTACGATGACAAAGTTGATTATATGCAGTGTCACCCGGGCGTTATTGCATACTTAAATAATAAAGTTGATGATCCAACTAAATGGAACTCAACAACTGATCCAGGCTTTGTTGATGTTGGTGTAAAATGGGCTAATCCAAGCAAAGTGTCAAATGCTGGTCCAATTACAGCAGGTAAAACTGATACAAATAATGCTAATTCTATCTTGGGCAATGGCACACAAGTGGCAAATGATCCTTTGCTTTATTCAAAAGCAGTAGATAAGCTTATCTACGTTCTTGTTGGTCAATTAGGCGATACTTATACACAGAACACTATTACGTATGAAGGTCGCACAGTAACAAGAATGACGCCTGCTACTAGCTATGGGGCGGGTAATGGAGCTTTCGACTGCTCAGGGTTGGCACGGTGGGCATACGCGCAGATTGGCATTAAGTTATCTTATGCAATGAATAGTACTGATACTGTTAACGAGTGTGGTCCAATAACACAAGATGGTAATAGTTGGTCAGGATCAGAACCAGAGACATATGGTATTTGGACGAGTAACACGCAGCAGCCAAAGAAAGGTGACTTACTATTTTGGCAAGTACCTAGCGATACCGGGCAAACACCACAGCACGTTTCTATTATGGTAAGTGAATGGGGCGAACCAGGCCCAGCCGGTACTAAGTATGCCAACGTTCAAGGCGACCCCAACGTTGCTTATGTCATTGAAGCATCGGGTGGTACTCTTGGCCCAAACTGTCAAAAAATATACTGGGATGGAATAGACAATACCAGTATCAAAGGTGGCAACCTTATTTATGTTTCTCCTGGGTTTACTGGCCAAAGTTATATTGGTGCTCGTTCACCACTAACATTGGTTTCAAGTTGGACTGGCTCGCAGCTTCAGAACCTTTCAATTACTTCAACTACATACACGACTGTTGTAAGCGGAGCAAAATCAACTCAAGGCGACCCAAATAAAGCACAACAGAGAAGTGTGCTTAACTTATCAACTGCATTCAACAATTTGTATGGTACGCCTCAATACGACTTGAGAGCTAGTGCTATGTTGGGTACCCCGAGAGCGTTCCTTCTTGACAACCCTGTTATGCAAGACCTTACCCAGATTATGCAAGCAGGTTTAAGATCATACATGAGTGCACCTAACGGTGACTTTGTTGCTTGGTTCCCTGACTATTACGGCATCTATGGCACTGACCCAGTGTTGGATATTAGTCCTGTAGAAATACTTGACTTCCAGATTTACCACGATGACAACCAGCTTGCTACCCACATTGGTGTAGTTGGTGATACCAATGGTATTGGGCAGCAAGTTAGTAACGTTGACTACATCACAACCAATGGTATTGTCAGCATCCAGGACGCAACAACTATGCAGATGTTGTTTGGTTCACAATCTATTAGTAAAAAATCTGATACTCAAAACACTATTAGTGCTATTAATTTCTTAAACAAGTACGGTATGAGACCCATTGTTAATGAGCAGAACATGATTCACTCTCACTCGTTGGAGTACATGTATGCCCTTTATACTTTTATGGAGCAATGGACTAATCAATATGTTAGTAACGTTACTTTTACATTCCTACCCGAGATGTATCCAGGCATGAGAATCTCAATGAGATTAAACGATGAGACCGGATCGCCACACACTTACATGTTCTATGTCACCCAAGTAACCCATACAGGTGACCGTTCAGGTGGATTTACTACGCAGGTAGCACTTACCGCTCCTATGAGAGACGGTGATATTATGAGTTATGGATTGAATATCGTATGAACGTAAGCGGCGGAACGGCAAGCAGCAACCTTGGTGTGAGAAGAGTGGTGTTGATCACCAACCCACAACTACACCCATTTAGTAACGCTGCCGGTGCTCCTAACAACTACTACTGCCTTGCATTGGATATGAAAGGCTTTCAAGTAGAAATCGACCTGCAAGCGATGCCACCTGGTGTAAGCATAGACCAGCTCCAAATAAACCAAGTTTGGTGGGTAGAAAAACGCACAAGCCTCTACCGTTTGTACCTATACGGCGGGGTTATGGACCAGAGCACCCGTCAAATAAATTCAACTGCATCATTGCCTACACCAACTGTGTCTGGTAACTACTTACCAATTAGTGGTGGCACTATTAGTGGCAACCTTACTGTAACGGGAACGACTACTCTTCAGGGTGGTTTATATGTTACTAGTCCAGTTGTTGGTGGTGTAACTGCTACATCTGGCCAGTCAATGGTTTACAACGGCACTCAATGGGCACCAGCTACCATCAGTGGTGGAACCGCATCCGGGAATTATCTACCTATTTCAGGTGGAACAATCTCAGGCAACCTTACGGTTGCATCAGATCTTACCGTTAGTGGTGGTGGTACTGTCGGTGGTAACCTTGTAGTTTCAGGTAGCTTAACTGTAACCGGTGCTGTAACCGCCACTGGTATTCAGATCTCTGAAAGTCAAGTAACAGGTCTTACTACTGATTTAACTAATATTAGTGGTAGCCTATCAACGCTTAGTGGTAATCTATCAACCCTTTCGGGCCAGTATGTAAGCACTAGTGGTAGCCTGACAACTTTGTCAGGCCAATTCGTAAATCTTAGCGGATCTTATAGTACAACTAGTGGCATTGTAACTAGTCACACAAACTCAATTGCACTTATTAGTGGTAACTTAAATACTTTGAGTGGCCAGTTCGTTACATTGTCGGGTCAATATAACACCACTAGTGGTATTGTAACTACAGCAACTGGTAATATTGCTTCATTGTCAGGATCGCTCGCTACATTAAGCGGCCAGTTTGTCACTCTCAGCGGAGCATACAACACAACATCTGGCATCGTTACTAGTCACACAAGCTCTATCGCGCTAATTTCAGGAAATCTCAACACTGTTAGTGGTGTAGCTTATGCTGCTTTACCAAGTTCTGGCGGTACGATTTCTGGCAATCTTGTAATCACTTCCGGCCTTACGGTGAGTGGAAATATTACTTCTAGCGGTACGTTCTCGCTTGGACAATCAAGTTCAAGTAATATTGTCCCATTCGGGCAATATTTTGCACCAATCTCATATGGTCAAGGTTACACACTCATATACAGTACTGGTGGGAACTTTTTTCAAAGCACTGCACCAGGGATAGCATTCAGTACACTTGCTTTAGCAAATACTAGTGCAACAGTAGGAGGAAACTTTATTGTAACAAGTGGACTTACTGTAACAGGTACCTCTACTCACATTGGCGCAGCTACTTTTAGTGGTGGAGTAACCATAAGTGGTGGTGCTAACATTATTGGCAGCACTTTATCAATGGGTGATTCTTCCCATGGAGCAAGCGGTATTGTCTTTAACTTTCCTGGATTTAGCCCTCAAACCTTACAAGCAACACCAGCTGGTGCTTACACCCACACTCTTCCATTATCTACGGGTACATTGCTAAATACAGCTGGTGGGCAAACCATTGGTGGTACGCTAACAGTATCAAGCGGCCTCACTGTTAACGGTGTTTTGTCAGTGGCAAGTGGTGCAACTGTAACGGGTACCCTATCAGTTACTAGTGGTATTAGTGTAAGCGGTAATGCAGTTACAATAAGTGGTAATGGAACTACGGGTTATGTTACAGTTGGGGGTGTTGGAGGAACAGTAAATGCCTATCAGCATACCGGTAATAGTGCAAGTTTTAGTGCTAGTATTAGCACTAACACCCTCACTGTAACTGGCACAGCAACTGTAGGTGGGTTTAATAACCTAGGTAATGAAACTATCAGTGGTAACTTAACAGTCACTGGTACTTCTACTCTTATTGGTGCAATTATCAACCCTATCTTGCAGGGTGCTTATGAAATTGTATCAGTCATTTCTGGTACAGCTTTGAGCGGTGCAACTACACCAGCATCTCTTAACAGTGCTAACAGCTCGTTCTACTACTATCAATCAAACCCTACAGCCAACTTTACAGTAGCAATTACTGGTGCTCCAACAGTATCGGGTAGAAGTGCAACATATGCTCTATTGGTTAATAACGGTGCCACTGGTTATTACCCAGTTAACGTAACCGTTAACGGTAATGGTAACTCTACTTCAGGCACAGCTATGCCAGCGAACGGCACTACAGCAAGTGGTATTACTACTTACTACCAGGGCGGTTCTCCATGGACTTCTTCTGACACTAGCCAGTTGGACTCTTATACATTTACTGTAATCTGTACAGCTACCGGTACGCCAAACTCTTACACGCTGCTAGCAGGACAAACTAAGTTCTAATGCCATTAGCTACTACTTTTGCCGAAGATTCAGCTCGAGCATTGGGTTTATTCTCATCTTCTGTTAATGGTACCATCACTTTTTGATGATCATAAAACTTAAAATAATGTACTACAACACTTATTTTGCCTAAGATAGCATGAAGACAATCGCAATCAAGAACGGAGATATCCAATTAGCTGGAGGTAAAATCCAGTTTGCCGTTGGTAGCGATAAGCTTGTACAAGATATCAGAAGGTGGTTCCAAGAACCATTGGGTACAGGATTCACCACCCCTAACTTTGGTAGTTTGTTGCCAGCAATGATTGGTGGGACGCAAACAGGATCAACTGTTAGTTCTGTAACGGGCGAAGTGCAAAGACTTTTGCAGCTATACCAGGCCAATCAGGTGCAACAGCTTCAACGCGCGCAGAACTCTGCTCAACTTTCTAACTGGAACAAAAGCGAAATCATTCAAGCTATCAATTCAGTAAATGTAACCATACAAAATACAACAATCTTGGCTAATATTAGCTTGTTGACAATGGCAAACAATAATATTAACCTTAACATATCTATTAACAATACTGGAGTTAGCGTAAATGGCTGATACAACAGGGGTTCTCGCTAGGCTTCAAGCCGCCTTATCCGTTTACGATCCTACTTGGGACGTAAGCGTAGGTAGTGCTACCTTCAAGATCCTGGAAGCTGTTGCTCAAGAGATTGCTACTGCCAACGATAACTCTGTACTCCAGACGTACAGCTATAACATTCAGACAAAGTCTGGTAATGAGCTTGATGCGTTTACCAACTTATTTGGTGTCTATCGACAGTTGGGTAAGAGATCCTCTGGAGTGGTTACTTTTTCCACAAACGGTGCCTCTACCGCTATCATTGACATACCCGTAGGAACCCAAGTAGCTATTCCTATTGGTGGGAACTACTTGTCAACTGTTTACTTTATTACTACTGCTCCTGCAATCATTGGTATTGGTGAGACTTCTACTCCTGTGCCGGTGGTATCTTCTCTACCTGGTGTTATTGGCAACGCTCCCGCAGGTGCTATCACGAACCTTGTGGGATCACTTACTAATATTACAGGTGTTATTAACAACGGCCCTCTGTCTGGTGGTCTTGATACAGAGAGTGACACTTCTTTGCGTTCGAGGTGGCAGAACACTGCCTTTAGCAACTCAACGGGTACTTACGGTAAGTACAACTTGACTGCGCTCCAAGATCCTAATGTTACATTGGCTAACGCAATTGGCACACAGTCTTTCTACAGTGAGCAGTTATCAATTAACTCTACGCTCGGTGTAACTGCAAGTGGTGTAACCGCAACTCTTAACCTTGTTGCTTACAGTGGTCAAACAATCAATAATGTTTACTACGGTAGCCAGACAAATGTTGCAAACGTCGCGGTCACTGGTACAACTACAGTGTCTAGCTTACAAACAGCACTTAATGCTGCTATCTCTGGTGTATACCCGGCCATAATTACAAACAGTGGTTTTACATTCACTGTTTCTGGTAACAATGGTGCTACAAATCTGTCCTCGTCTGGTAGCTTTACAATCTCTACAAGTATCCCTAGCCCTTACCGTCTTACAATGTCAGGTACCGGTGGGGGTGCGACGACAAGCGGGATCACTTCAAGTGGTAACTACTATTACTACGAAACAGTTACCTCAAACAACCCTGACCTAGGCACCCCAGGTACCCCTTCTTACAATGGTACATATAGCGGATACTTGTTTCCGCAAGGCAATGAGCTGCTTGGTAATAATGTAAATACGTTTAACCAAGCAACCTTTGCCAACCTAACTGATTACTACTACCCAAGTGGCACAGCATTGACGATCCCTTTGAAGATCAATATCCTTAACAATGCAAATAACCCAGCATTGTTTGTTGGCAATACAATCAGTGTTATCTCTGAGTACAATCCGGCAGCAAGCAGAACGCAAACAATTACTAGTGGTAACTATGTTGATATCTTTGTAAATGGTACGACTGCTAGTCTTGTGACTGAACAAGCTGCTTTTAACTCTGCTTTTTCTCTGTCTAACTCATCTAGTACCCGTTACCTAAACACAAACAATTACACTCTTGGTAGCGGTGCCATAGCGTCTACGAACTCATTAACAGCTGGGGACATTTATGTGCCTCTTAACCAAAAGCCACTGATTAACTTCCCAAGCCAGTTGAGTGTTGCGAACAGTGGTGTTGCCGATACACTTTCTCTCTATATAAATGGTATTGGCTACACGTACCCTATCGCTGTTAACCCATACCCTTATGTTACATTCACAGGCACGGCTGCATCAGGAACTACTTTTGTTACTGTAAGCAATGCCAACACATTCCTATACCCAGGTCTTGGTCTGGCTACTAGTTCAATCACTTCAGGCACTCAATACTTTATTAGCAGTGTCTCAAGCAGTGGTATTGTATTGAACCACAACACTTCTAGCTCAGGTACAGCAGTTGTTGTAAGCGGCAAAGCACTTGTCTATCCTTTGTATGACAACACCGTAAACCAAGGAAGCATCTTAGATATCTCTGGTCTTGCATTCGATACCACAGCAGCACCATCTGGTTGGCCATCGCTTCCAACTTTGTCTTTCCTTACATACCAGCACAGCTATAACTACGATGTCTCTACTGTTGAATCACTCACCCAACAGAGCAGACCACTAGGTACAAATACTCTTGTACACTCAGCACAGTATATATACTTGACTATTAACGCTCGAGTTGTGTTGAGCAACGGCTATAGCCAAAGCACGGTCTTTGCTGGTGTAACCAACTCCATTGGTACATACTTCAACAATTTTAATTACATGGGTAGCATTACCTTTGCTAACTTGTCATCTCAGCTCCTCAGTGTTGCTGGTATATCTAACGCAAAGGTAACTAGCGTCAGTACCACTGCGCCAGATGGAACGATCCTTAACACTTACACTAGTGATTTTAACTTAGCTAGTAACCAATTGCCCGTTCTTTACAACGTTATCTACACCATTAGAGGAGCCAGTACGTTCTAATGGCTGGTAATACCTTCCCGGTCAACCTCCACTCTACCTTCTCTGAGAAGGTAAGGAACTTTCCTGACGATATTTACAACTTCAATGATGGTGATAACTTAACCACATTGATGAAGATATTGTTGGGTAACAGTGGTACGGGACAGCTAAGAAACCTACAGATCGCTGCAAAGATTAGCCAACAGTACCTAGAGTACAGCAACCTTGATTACATTCTGGGACAGATCTTAAACGTACAAAGAATCTCTCCTGAGATCTACAGCTTTGCTACTAACCCTTTCATTGACCAGCTGACAGACTCGCAGTGGCAAGAAGTACGCATCAAAGACTCAAACTACCGTGAGCGTTTGCTTGGTGCAGCAGAAGCATTCCAGACAGGGTGTACCCTGTGGGGTATCAAGACTCTGTGCGAGGCTTTGACTGGCCTTAAGTTTTATGTTGTTGAAAGCTGGAGAACACCTGGTTACGGTAGAAGCACCACATACTCTGGCTCTGATACCAGCTCTGTCGCAGGCAACTACCCAGGTGTATTAGACCCAGCACAAGAAATTGTACTGATCCCTATCCTGGACTCCACAAACAATAGCGGCACATTTACATGGGATCAAAGCAAAAAGCAAGCAATCTTGCAGAGCATCTATCTGATTGGTTTTGCTAACTTCTCTTTCAGCTTTGGTGCACCCATACAGAACCTGACACAGTACCCACTCAGTTATGTTGTAGCTAGTGGTTACTCAGAAAACTTTCTTCTGCAGCCAACAGTGACTAGTAACCTAATTAATACACCTTCTACTATTGCACCAGGTGCAGGAACGCGTTACTGGGTTAAGAACAACACCAATAACATTGCACCTTATTTCTCACACTTGCAAACACAAGAAGAAACAATTGACATGACAGGCAACATAATCTCAGCAAACGTATCAGACCTGAGTAGTTATATCTCTAGCAGCATTGCCAACCCATCATTGCAAGTTACTTCAACGGTATATGGAGCTCAATAATGCCTATATTGCCAAATAACACAGACCCATTAGCAGATTATGTGGTTGGTAGAACATCACCTGCTCTTACAACAGATGGTCTTGTATACAACAAAATTTATGCACACACAGGCGTTATTGATTCACTAAGCAATACTGTCTCATCTAATTACACAGACCCTAACTTCAACATTGCTAGTCAGTCGAACGGCCTTCTTTCGTTTCAACCACAAACAGCAACGTACTGGCTATCTAACACTGATTTTGGTGGGCCATCAAGTGCCCCCGTTGTTATTAACTACAACTTGTCAAATACAACGTATTACAATAACCTATCTTTGTCTGTGCTTAATGTTCCTTGCTACGTAGAGTTGCTTGATGACAAAATGAATGCTTTGCCAGGAGCTTCTACGTTCATAGTTGCTGGTGGCAGTGATATCCATACAACAAATGATTGGGTTTACCTCGAGTACAACACGCCTAGAAATGTTGCGAACATTAACATTACGAATGGCACTTCTTTCACTTACCCACTCACTGGTGTCAATAACATCAACGTAAGAATCACTCGCAATAAAACTGTGCAAGCGGCAAACCTTAGCAAGACTTTGCATAATGTTGCGTACTCTGTTGGCCTTAAGAACTTTAGAATTAAGTTAAATATTCAAAGTGTATCAGATGTCCCTGCACCAGTAATCTCTGGCTCAGGAATGGTTGTGCAGAACAGACTTGGTTTTGTAGAGAACTACAACTACTCAGTCAACTCTACATCTAATATGTTCCTTAGTGCATCAGGAACAAAGTATTGGCGTTGCGCTCCACAACCAGTAAAAGACTCCATCGTCTTCTTCTATGCTGCAATCAATACTACAACGCCTACTTTGATTAACAGATTTTACATCGATCCTTTGTACAGCAGCTGTAGATTCAACGTTTATTTTACCACTAGCACTGGCACTGCAGACCCAAGCACGTTTGTATGGACTCCTATCCAATCAGACTTCACACTCAGAAAGGGTATCTACGAGATCCCTAGGACGAGTGCTACCTACCTAAAGTTTGAATTTACTCAGCTGGCGCCAGAAGTATACGACTTGCCATTTGATTCTATTCAGAGAACTATCAACGTCTTCCCTAACGATGTTGAACAGTATTACTCTAACTTAGAAAAGAACATTATTGATGGTAACGCTATCAAGTATGCACCGCTAGGGAACGTAGTACTTGATACGCAGGCTGTCGGTTCCACTAACGTCAACAGCTTATCTTCATCAACGTTGTTTGGTGTAGCGAACAGCACAGTGTCGAACAACTCATGGCCTAGCATCAATGCATTGAATAACACACAGCTTGGTTCAACATTGAATGGCATTTCATCAAGCTCACAGGTCATTGATCCAAGTACTAGTTACAAATTGATTGACTCGAACGGTAATTACAATGGTTCTACGTACACTGATTTCTTGTACAGAAGATTCCCCAACGCTAGAACTCACACCTATAACAGCATTACTATTAACCAGACATGGCATCAGGCTTACTTTGTTGGCATACGTTTCATCGATGCTTTCTATGAAAATGTTTATGATGACTTGCGTGGTATCCCAGGGAACTTGATCAGTCGTAACCTCACAACTAGTGGGTTTGCTGCGGGCTACCCAGCTGATGTTAACTATGTTGGTCTTAACCCTGACGACACTGCTACTACACCATGGTTCCCCACCATAGATACGTTTAGTAGCTTTAATATTGCTGGGCTCACAAGCGACTGGCGAAGCTTCCTTACTCAAGGCAATGCCATTGCTAACGATGCAACTCTATTGAACAATCTTAGCAACATAACCATCAATACGATGACTGCCAACCTCAATAGCACTATGACATTGACAGGTACCTTGGGGCTGAGCACAATCTATTCTGTTTCTCCACTTTACTCAGGTTCCGCATACGGTGTGCAATCGACAACGTATTCGTTGGGCAATAACATACTTAACTACAATGATGCTAACTTCCTTACTCCAGCCAATTGGAACTCCATTGGTGGCAGCACCGTTACCCCAACGTCAGTCTCTTGGAGTGGGTACACAGGCTCAGCAACTGCAGTTTCTAGTGGTGTAGCCAGCGGTATCACCATCAGTGGTGGGTCTTATGCTGCAACGTACAACTTTACTCTGCCTAACATCTACAGTGCCAGTGGCATTGTACCTTGGAAAGCACAGCTTGGTAGTTCAGCATTTGGTGTAGTTGGATACGCATCGTACGTTCCAGCAACTGGTATTAACTATTACTTCCTTGTTAGCCTGCAGTCCTCAGGCACAACCAATGTAACGTTGAAAACTCAGTTTATTAACCCAGCAAATGGTAATGTTATCCCCTCAACAACTATTACTGGAGGCACTGCTAACCTTGCTGCTGCTTCTGGCAATAGCATTATTACTGTAACTGGTACCAATTACAACAGCAACATACCTAGCAATACAATCCAACTTGTATTGAGTGGCTCCTCTAATACTGTGCCCTACAGTGCTTACCAGGCAGGTGTGTTTGGTAACCCAACAAGCCTATGGATTAGTCCTACTGACAGAAACAACATGCGCGTTAGTGGTGCTGCTCGCATCTTCCTTCCTAATACTAACAATGGTTCTTACCGTGTAAGCCTTTATGCCGTTGATAACAACGGAGTGCAGAATGAAATTTCTTTCAAGACGTATGCAGCAAATACTTTGCCATTGAATACATGGTTTGATATTGAAATCAGTGGTTACACCGCCTCTAACTACGTATCATTCTTTACCCGCATCGTGCAAACAAACCCATCAGTAACTGAGAAGTTTTATTTGGGTATGATCTCACCGTTCTACCACCCGATTAGATACGAATACCGCAACACTACTAATGGCATATGGCAACCAATTACTATTGGTGTTAATAATCCTAACTACTTTATTAGCACAGTATCAGGGCTACCAGCGAGTGGTATACAAGTGCGAATGACTGCTCTTGACCCCAATATCTTTGTCTCTGGCGTGAGCATCATCCCTCAATACAAGCAGAACCCTTATTACTCCAACCTAGATATTGATTACCTTGGTACAAGTAAAACAAATGAAACGTCTGCTAGAACAAGCATTGAAAATAAGCCATATTTCCAGTTGAACAAAGAGCTTTACCCTCCACAGTTCAGCCTCAACAACATCGCTGGCACTGTATCGAAGTACACCGTAGATTGATTTGCCTCGCAGGCATGCTATGGTTAAAACATGGCTTCGGAGAAAATGATCTATGTCCAAAAAAGTAAACTACTCAATGGGGTATTGAGGTACTCATCACTTGACGATCGTGTCAAGGATCTGTTCTCACTTGACTCTTATGGCACACTTAAAAACCGTGACAGAATTGATAAGTTTCATGAGCTAGTTGACCAGAATGGCTACGAATTAAAGTTTGAAGATGATGCAGCTGAGGTTGCATACGATGAGCTAAGGGAATGCAGCACTAACCCATACGAAGTAAACAGCCCATTTCTGGTTGACCATAAGTTGTTTCCTTTCCAGCACGTTGGATTGAACTACGTGTGGAAACAAATGCACTCAGAAAACCCACGTGTGCTAGTACAGTGGGATACAGGCGCAGGCAAGACACTCCTTAGTTGTCTTACCAGCCAAAAACTTTATGATGCCGGAGATGTTGATCTGGTCTTGGTGTTCTGTAAGAAGATCAAGCAGTACGACTGGGAGCAGGAGTTTAAAAGAATGACTCACCTAGACGTTGCTCGTGTCAAAGAGAATATGCCTCGGCGTAGTCGCCATGCATTCTATGAAAAGACAGAAGCTCAAGTGCTGGTCATGAACTACGAGAAGATTCGTGAAGGCAACATGGTCAGAGTTCCTGGCCAACGTAGGAAGACTAAATCATACGACCGGACTGACTTCCTACAGGTCATGGAGATGATCAAGGGCAAGCGTGTGCTCATCATCATTGATGAAGCACAGAAGATCAACAGTGGCACCAGTCTTATTGGTGAGGGATTCTTTAAGCTGATCAATGAATCTGGGACACCAGTCATGACGCTTGCCTTGACAGCAACGCCGTATACCACTAGCCCATTAAATATACGCAACATCTTCTCTGTGGTTGACCCTAACATCCCTGATGTCAGTGACCTTAGGCGTGATGCTTTCAAGCGTGTATACGGCAAAGAGTTTGGCATGTTCAACAATGGTTTTGTACAGGAGCTCTACGTCAAGGAGTGGGACAGGACCAAGCTTCCCCTGCTGGGTAAGAAACATGAAAACTGGACTCACATCGCTATGAAGAGTGACCCAATCATCTCAGCACAATTCCCTGAGAGCATCCCAAAGAAGATTGTTTATGAGCTATCTGAGATAGACCGTGCTATCTATGACTGGGCTGAAGAGAATGCCAGGACAAACTTTAACCCAGATAATCCTGTATCAAGCTGGGGGTACATTGATACTCTCCGTATGATCTGCAACACTACTGCTGGACTTAAGAACAGTGAGAGTAGATTTGCAAAAGAGATTGTTGCTGAGTTTGGATCTGATATAGACATAGCTAACAGTGCTAAGTACCAAATCATTGAAAGCAACCTTGAGAACTATATAGAAGCTGGCGACAAGGTGGTGCTGTTTACCTTCTGGACGAATGGCACACTGTTCCCATATCTAGAAGCATTAAAGAAGAAGTTCCCTGACATCCCTGTACTTCCTATCTGGGGAGTAGGTATGAGCACGGATACAGTGGCTGAGAATATTAGAACCTTTAATACTGTCAAAGGACCTGCTATACTTATTACTTCAGACGTGGGGCAAGAAGGGCTTAACCTCTATGCCCCATATCTTTGGAACATTGAAGTACCACGCACATACTCAGACTACAAACAGCGTGCTAACAGAATCAACCGAGCTGACTCAATTAGCAAAGGTATTGACCACACTTGGATCTACCGAGCGGTGGCTGCTAACACCATTGAAGAACGAGCTGATGCCAAGATCTTACGCAGAAGAGACGAAGCAGAAGCAATTAGAGGTGTAGTCGATGAGAACATTGACATGCACGACACAATCGATTTAACCCCACGTGGGTTCTTATTTGGATAAGAAGGAGGTGACATATGGGCCAACACCAAGAGTATTTATTCCTCTAGGATTGGAGAATTTTGTTAAAGAAAGCGATAATTTCAATTGCAGTAGCATCAAGTTTACTTCTAGCTCCACACACTGCCTCAGCAGCACCAAAGCATAAAACTGTAGTGCATCACCATACAGTAGTGGTTGCAAAACCAGCTTTAAGTGCAGTTACAATTGCCGCATGGCAACGAGTAGCGCAATGCGAAGAGGGTGGAAACTGGAAGTATTTTAGTTATTGGTACCCAAATGGTTTGGGGATCGATAGACCGAATTGGATTCAATTCGGGGGTAGTTTAGTGAAACCTAGTAGCATGATCGAACAGATCAAAGTTGCTCAACGTTTCATAAAGTATTATGGTATGGTTGTACCAGACCAGTACGGTTGCCATTCATGGTAGAAAGAAAAGATAAATATGACAATTAATAAATATGACCAGATCCACCAAGATCTAAAGCACCTGCTCCTCAAGGGAGAGATGCACAGTACTTTGGTAGGTAAGCAGGTCACGCTCGGCGGTTCCAATGAAAGTGCTAACCAGCAGTCAGAGGAGTTCGCAGTTTACATTGTTGATCTGCTTAAAAAGGCAGAACAATTTAGAAAGGACAATGTAAAAAAGAGCAAAAAGTAACCCTAGTTTGTGAAGGAACTATTCTAAAGTTCTTTCCTGTAGGGCCTGGTCTTCCTCGGGGGTTGTAGTCGACGTTCTGTCTTGACTCCCCCCGAGGCCCTACCAGCCTTTTTTATACACTAACTTAATGTACACAACTATTGATTACAGCTGGCAACATAATGCTGCTTGTAAAAACAGCTCAAAAGACATGGGCAATTATGATGTATTTTACCCACAGATAGGTAGAGGTCTAGAGAAAAAGATCTACCTAATGTGTGAAGAATGCCCTGTTAAACCTGAGTGCCTAAAGCATGCATTGCAGTACGAAGAGTATGGTTACTGGGCTGGGACGAGTTCTAAAGAACGAAAAAAGATCCGTAAAGAACTTGGTATAAAGTTAGTAAGCATTGATTTTCTATCTATGTTAAAAAGCATTGAGGATACAGACAAGCAAAACATTGCTATCCAGTCACAAAAAATGAAGCGTGGGCCGAAGGGGCCTAGGAAAAAGAAGACTGAAAATGCCTTGACAGAACCCATGCCAAATGATTATCATGGTGATAACTTAGAAGATGACTGGAGTTTTTGATGCAGAAAATACGCGTGCTTGCATGGGGTGACTATGCCTGTGGTACTGGCTTTGGCACTGTGATGAAGAACATCATGAGCGAACTCAACAAGACAGGTAAGTATGATATCGACGTGGTTGGTGTAAACTACGATGGTGGTCCATACGACACAGCCAAGTGGCCAGGTACGCTGTGGCCTGCAATCAGTGCACTTCGTACACAGGGTCCTTATGGTGACGTGTTTGGTCGCCAGGTGTTCCTTGACTTGCTTGCTCAACGCCCATACGACATTGTATTCATTGTGCAAGATACGTTCATTGTGCAGCCAATCGTACCTCAGATCCAAGAGCTACAGAATACCAAGCCAGGTAGCTTCAAGACCATTTACTACTACCCATTTGACTGTGCTCCTCGTGAGGAATGGGTTAAGGAATGCGTTGCACAGTTTGACTACCCCGTTGCTTACACTGAGTACGCTAAGAACGAGAGCCGCAATTTTATCGGTGAGTTTGCTGACAGCCAGCATGTCATTTACCACGGTACTAACACCAAGGACTTCTACCCGCTAACTGAGGAACAGATCGTTGAAGCACGTAAGAACATCTTCCCAACGTTGGAAGGTAAGTTCGTTATTACTAACGTCAACCGTAACCAAGGCCGTAAGGATATTTCACGTAGCCTTTTGATCATGAAGGAACTTCGTCGCCGTGGCAACAAGGATGCATTCCTTTACATGCACATGCAGGAGACAGACTTTGGTGGAAGTGTTACGCAGATGGCGAGAGCTATTGGCCTCGATCCTAATAATGACTTCACCATCCCAGACCCACGTCAGTTTGGTGCACATAGTGGGTTCCCAATTGAGTTCTTGAATGCTATCTACAACATCAGTGACTGCTACCTGACCACCACACATGGTGAGGGTTGGGGACTAAGCATCACTGAAGCAATGGCTACCAAGCTACCTGTCGTTGGCCCACGTAACACTAGTCTCCCTGAGATCCTGGGTGACAATGAGCGCGGTTGGCTTGTAGACAGTGGGCACACACCCTCTCACTGGATTATCAAGGACAATGACAATGAGCGCATGCGTCCTCTTATGAGTGTCGAAGGTGCAGCTGATGCTATCGAAGAGATCATGAGTAACAAGGAAGAAGTTAAGATCCGTACTGAAAAGGCTCTTGACTGGATCAAGGGTACTACGTGGTACGATGTCTGCAAGGATTGGAAGAAGCTCTTCGAAGAAGCTAAGACCAGCCTGGATAAGAAGCGAGAGTTTTTGCAGACTTTGGCTCCAACCAATGGATGATTAAATGATAATGTACTTAACTTTTGAGCAATGGTTGCAGTATGGGATTAAACAAAATTATTGTACCGAGCAATTTTGTGATACCCATGACGGTCCACCCATGCATGAAAGTGAAGAGCTAGCATGGGAAGAAGGCGGAGATCCCTGCATTCACATGGTAAGGCTAGGCTCACATGATGACTGGGATATTAGCGAATGATGTTTTGCTCCTATAGCTCAGCTGGTAGAGCAAGAAACTTTTAATTTCGAGGTCGTTGGTTCGAACCCAACTGGGAGCACCCGAACGAAGCAAACCAAGAACGCACCTGAGTACGTGCCAAAACTGCTCACCGGGATGTAGCTCAGCTTGGTCAGAGCGGGCGGTTTGGGACCGTCAGGTCGCAGGTTCGAATCCTGTCATCCCGACACCAGCCCTTGTAGCTCAGTGGTAGAGCAGCTGTTATGTAAGCCTCAATAGTACAATGGTAGTACAGGTCACTTGTAATGATCTAATGTGGGTTCGATTCCTGCTTGAGGCACTATGACATTGACACAAGCAGCTACAATCATGCTAGAGTTATGCAAGATACCAGCGACACCAAAGTTGGTAGCAGCGTTTAATAACTACTCAGCAAATAGTATGTGGATTAAGGGTGTGCTTAAGGGCGCAGCCCCAGCAGCTAGCACCCTGAGTAACCCCGCTTACGAGCAAGCACTCAGCGTGTTGCGTGCAAACGGAATTGATGTTAATATCTTTGATACCAACTAGTAAGGAACAATATGCATCACGAAACTTGGTGGACGATCCTCACCGATCCTAACCACCTCATTGCTGAAAGCATCGTAGGGTTAGTAGAAGAACTACTTGTGTTTGGTCTTGGCTACTACCTTGGCCGCAATAAGATTTGGAAGAAGATCCACAAGCAGTTTGACAAAGAACACAACATCAAACATTAGTGCCAAGCCCTAGTAGCTCAATGGATAGAGCATCGGAGTTCTAACCCGCAGGTTGCAAGTTCGAGTCTTGCCTGGGGCACGTAGTATAATAAACATATAGTAAGGAGACAGTATGCAACCGAGTTTTGATTTACTCAACAAGAGTAGGCAAGGATCATTGCCTAGACAACTTGCTAAACGTGGTGTACAATTTGCTGCAGGTGCTCAACTAGTTGCCATCAGCAAAAGAATGGGAGAGATTAAGAAAAATATGGATAATGAACCAGTAGAAGAAGAAGACGATACCAATTACGAATTTGAATTCGTATTCCATGAGGAAGCTATACTTAGCTTCAGGAAAGTAACTCTGTCTCTCGTTGAGAAGCTGCTCCGCAATGGTATTGCGATTGATCAAGAGACCATTGATGCAGCAAAAGAGCACGTTGATTTGTTTGACTATCTTATTAAGCAAAAGGAAAAGGAAGAAAATGGAAATTAAGTTAAGCGTTAGTATCGGTGCCAGCCTGCAGGTTAAGAATGCACGTGGTGAATGGGACTGGATCAAGCCAGAGGTTGGTGCAGAAGTATTTCTTACTAATCATGAACTTAGGAAGGGTAATGATGAAGACAATTCTCTTTTGCAGGGAGTCTTTGCTCAGATCTGGGACGACGTTGTAGGCCCACAGTTTGCATCAGTTGTCCAGGAGCTCATCAATGAACAAACTCCTAAGGTAGAAACCATTAAAGAAGAAACCGTAGAAGAATTCCGTGAAGCTCTTACGGATGCTGCTGAAGGTGACCCTGAAGATGAGAAGCCTAATACTGATGAGGATGACTACTACTAATGACAGTTATTGCAGCAGCGTTAACATATGACAACGGCATTGTGATTGTTGGTGACTCTGAACTGTCTTCATCATTTACTCGTGACACTGATGGGTATAGCAAAGTATGGGTCGATGAGGTTAACGAAGGCTACATCTTCGGTGGTGCTGGTAGTCTAAGAGAACTACAGATCATTAAGTACCACGTTGCCTGGCCGTTCTACCGTGACATCTATCCTGTAGAAGAGTTTGTTGTAAAAGAAGTAGTACCTAAGATCCGTGAGGCTTTGCTCGATAACGGAGTAAAGCTTGAGGATTACGAAAGCTCTTTGATTATGGCGTGGGAAGATAACCTTGTGGTTATTGACGAAGACTTTGGTGTCACTATCCCATTCAGTGCACGCTATGCTATTGGTTCTGGTCAGAGTGAAGCTCTTGGTGCCCTAGGCAACGAAGGTGGATGGACCAGAGAAGATGTGATTGATGCAGCACACCGTGCCACTTTCACCGCCATTGGCGTTGGTGGTCCGTTGTACTCAATCGACACAGTCGAATTAACCGTAAGACAAGTATGAATTATTATTTGACATTTTCATCAAGCAGTGCTAGTTTTTATATAACAACAAGTAAGGAGACTGCCAATGAAGCAGAACTACATTATTCCCCAGAAAAAGCAACACGCTACTACAACCCTACGGGAAGTTACAGAGCCTACGTTTGGGGAGACCACTAAAGCCCCAACACGTGCTGACAATCGTCGCAACAGTGCCAACGAACAAGGCATGGTTGCTGCAGCTGTAGCACTTGGCGAGCTGAACGACTTCCTTTACACCACTGACATCAGCGAAGTAACACCGTTGTCTCCTGACGAGATTGACCAGCTAGCTACTGAGCTTGTAGCTGTCCGTAATGCTAAGGACATTGTTGAGGGCCGTGAAGCTGCACTCAAGTCATACGCAACTAAGGTCATCGACCTCAAGATCGGTATGATGGGTGAAGACCCACTAGCTAACAGCGGTTACCTGGTCAGTCCTGAGAACGGCATCAAGCTGTCCAAGGAAGTCTCTGGTGGTAAGCTCACCGTTGATGTTGACCTGCTCGAGCAAATCCTAGATGAAGAGCGGTTCCACTCTGTTACTAATCTCATCCACAACTATCGTACAGTTACTTACCCTGATGGTAAGACAGTGGAAGAGACTACCGTCTCTCGTGAGCTTAACGAAGAAGCTCTCGAGAAGCAGCTCAAGCTTGGCAACATCGGTATGGAAGAAATCATCAAGGCCACTATCCCAGGTAAGGTCCGATCAGCTTTCTATGTCCGAGCCCTCTAAAAGAAGAGGCGCACCTTTAAGGGACGATGAACCTTTGTTGTCTGTCTCTATGGCTGCAATGTTCTTTGATATTTCTCCCGCAGCGTTGCGGAAGAAAGAAAAGTACATGTACGACATGGCTGGCAACCCGTTAAAAGTTACCAAGACACCTAGCGGCGCACGTAGATATAGCTTAAATGACATACTTAAAATAGGTCACGCTTTGCGTAGAGCTAATAAGATGACAGATAGGCAACTGCGTTTGATCGTTCTGAGAGTAGATGCTTTCAAAGAACCAGTACTAAAGCATCGCCTTAAGTTTAGAAAAGGTAATAACCCCTCATGAAGAAATCAACACTGCTTATATATGATGGACACAATTTATTCATTAGATCATTCGCAGGATTAATGCGTCAGGGTTTATCTGCCCCAGATGGGTCAGGTACCTGGGGAGTCTTCGGTGCTTTTAACGTGGTTGCTAGCTTAGCTCGCAAATATGAACCAAGCCATACACTCATAGCATTCGATAAAGGTAGAAGTTCTAAGCGTCTAGCTATCGACCCAGAGTATAAAGCTAACCGCAATAAGAAGTCATCACCCAAGCCAATGGACAATGCCTTCTCGCAAGAGTTCAAACCACAGCTAGATCTTTTCATGCAGGTATGCTTACGCAATGGCCTGCCGTTTATGCGCCTACAAGATGTAGAAGCAGACGACATCATTGCTACAGCTGCACTGGGTTTGTCACCTATCTTTGATAGGGTTGTCATTGTCAGCGCAGACCATGACATGCATCAACTGATTAGACCTAATGTGACGGTTGTTAAGCCAAGCATTAGCTCTAAAGATATTGAAGAAGAGATCTACGATATGTCTGCCATCATGGAGCAGTGGGGCGTAGAGCCATGGAGGTTGCCTGAGATCTGGGCACTCATGGGTGACAAGGGCGACAATGTTAAGGGTATTCCAGGCATTGGCCCTAAGAAAGCTACCAAGCTTATAAGTGAGCATGGTGATCTAAGCACTGTACTTGGGTTGGATGATCCAAAGATCTCTGAGCACATAGACACGGTGCTTATGGCTAAGCGTTTGATTGAGCTAGGCATAGATGAAGATATCCCGTTCCCACCATTAGGCAACCTTCAATTCAATCCCATACAGCCTGGCGACCCTAACGAAGTAGAACTGCTTAAGTTATACGATGAGCTAGGGTTCGTCCAGATCAAAGACCGATGGAAACACGGCAACTTATGGAAAGATACACCATCATTCGGTAAGAAACTACATTAATGTTATGTGGATTATTAACCCTGAAATAGAAATGGTAAGTATCCTTGCTGAGTACGGTCGATTCCTAGAGAACGATTACCGTATGATCATTGAGCACTTAGAAGTGCCTAGGGTGTTTGAAGAGTATGCAGAAAAGACACAAAGGAAATTTGTAATCATAGGTGGCAACAATGCACCGTGGATGTTGCCTAAGACTGTGTTCTTATGCCTTAAGTTAGCTGGACCAGAGAGCATCGTAGTTAAATCACCCAACCTAGATGAAGTATTTATGGTGCAGAATGTATTAGAGCATTACGCTGACGGTGTACGCCATGGAGTCTATACAACCATCTCTGATGAGCTAGAGCTCAATGATGAATGGAACAAAGAACTGAATGATGCTACTGATATCATTGTGTTTGGCAACAATAAAACTATGGAAGCCTACCGAGAGTACGAAACAGTTGATACTCATGTGTGGGAGCACGGGGAGAAGTTCAGCTTTGGGGTTATCAAAGAAGAACACTTAACCCCTACGAACATCAATGATATATGCTTTGACTTCTTCTCGTTCTATGGTGAAGGCAGCCTTGCACCTAAGTTCTATTTTGTGTTGGGTAAAGTGCGCAGGAAACATGCCAGGCAATTCAGTGATAACATGACTGCTCTGTATGGTGGTTTAATCCAAGAGTACAGAGACAAGCTGCCATTGACAAAGCGCAGCAACCTCGTACAGAATACAATCACTGCAAACTATGAAGAAAAATATGTACGCATTGACAGTTTGGAATCGGACAAGTTGTTTGATACACTTCATGGTGATGTGAAGTTGATCCCGGTCAATGACTTGGAAGACATTAAAGATTTTGTAGAAAAATGGCATGATAGTATTGCAACAGTATCCATTAACATGGATGATGATCCTGCAACGTATGATCTGTTAGAAGATATGATGGTAGTTAGAACATGCCACCTTGGTAGCATGCAGTTCCCAGATTTCTTTGAACAGTATGACCACGTAGATGATTTTAATATCTACGTAGATGAAGAAACCGAATAAATAAAAGGAGTAGTATGGAAGTAAGATTTTTGCCCAGTAAGCCAGTAATCAACACGAGAGCAACCACCTTTAAGGTGATTATGACGCTCTGTATAGGACTTGGTTTTTTAATTATGTCACCAATTTTTATTGCATTGGCACCGTTCTTCTTTGCATGGAAGATCGTTGAGGACATGACCGTAGTATCTATAAAAAAAGAAGTAAAGAAGATGACCTTCCCTGAATCTAGATGGGGCAAATTTGAAGTCGATTTCGACGGATGGAAGAAAGAAGAATAATGGATAAGTTAGCTCACACTGGTGACACGATGTTTGAAAGAAACGTTGCTATCATTGCAAGTAGGCGGCAAGAAGTGCAGGTCTTCAGTGACGGTTTCGTTTACGAAGGATTCCTGTGCGGTATGGATGAAGGTTGGATCCAGTTGTATGGCCACGAAGAGAACGACAAGAACAATGCTGATACTCAGTGGCGTTTCTTGCTCCTATTCAAGGCAAACGTTTCAGCCATTGGCCCAACAGGCCGCAACCTGGGCGACATTGACGAAGAGACACGCAAGTGGATTGATAAGAAGATCCAGATGTTCTCTGATGTTTGTGATAAGTTCTTGTCATTGAGAGGGATTAAGAATGGAAGAGAAAAGCTTTGATGCACCCCTCGCTAACTACGATGATGATAGTTATGACGAGGTAATAGTAGTAGAGCAAGCAGCTAGCAAGGAAGAACTTGTTAAAGAGTTAGATTTGTCAAGGGCTGATGCTCGTGAGCTTTTGCTTTACTTCTGCAGTAGGTTTAAGGAGACTCAAGGCTACGAGTACAACGTAGAGTGGGTCAAGGAAACATCCATCCTTAAGTCCTTTAGGGAACGCTATGGTATTGATGCTGGGTACATGATTAAGATCTTGTTCGATAAGCACAAGGGTAAGATCAACGACCAGGTAATGACACTGACAGCGTTCAGTAAAGGTAGTAAGTGGATTCAAGATACTTTGTACATTGAACTCCAACAAGATAAGATCAAAGAAGAAAAACGACCAAGTTCAGAAGGGTTAATGTCAAGTGGATTATTCTTGGATAGATTCTCAAATGGGTGATAAATGCGCTTGCGGTTGTGGCGGCTTGATAGTGAAAAAAAATAAGTATTATAAAACAACCTTCATAAAAGGTCATAACAATAGAGGTGTGCCATCACCAATTAAAGGTATTATCAAAGGCAAAAGGTCAGAAGAGATAGTTAATAAAATTGCTAAATCTAATACTGGCAAAAAGAGGACAGAAGAGCTAGAAGAATATAAAGAAAGGTTAACTCGATGACTTCCTTAAACGATTCGCTGTTTGATTGGCAGAAAGACTATGCCAATCTTAAGTATGAGTTCCTAGATGACGACGAGATCGACTACCTAGAACAGAAGTACCCACAGTTTGAAGCATTCAATAAGCGTGGTTGCCCCACATGTGAAGACCACACCTGTGGTGACTGCAAGACACAGCTCCAGCTGTACAAGCACTACCTGCGTGCAGGCGTGGGACTTAACTACCAGAAGCTTGACTGGCATGACTTCCATGGAGACGAGAAGGCATCTGACCTTGCTCGTATCTACCTAGGTCAGCACAAGGACTTTGTTAAGGGTGGCATGGGTCTTCTATACCATGGTTCCTGGGGTACTGGTAAGACACTGCTCAGCAGCCTCATCGCTAAGGAGCTTGTCAAGTTAGGTTACAAGGTGTACTTCGCTACGTTCACCCAAATGGTTGACGAGTTCACCCGTGGTTGGGGTAGCAACGAAGACAAAGCACGCTTCGAGAGCAAGGTCGTTAAGAGCGACGTGTTTTTCCTGGATGACATTGGTAAGGAGTTCCGTACCAAGAACAACCTAAGCGAAGCAACCTTTGACCACGTACTACGACAGCGTGCATTGGATAACCGTCCAACGTTCATCACCACTAACATGACGATCGAAGAGCTGAATGAGGGCTATGGCAGTGCCATCTTCTCCTTGCTTAAAGAGCGCATGATTGTGCACGAGATGACTGGTATTGACTACCGTGAGTATGCAAGAGACCGTACCCTTGATGAAATCAAGACCGGCGCAGTACGTAAAATTCTATAAGAAAGTAAGAAAATGGACATTGAGAAAAGTCTCGTAAATCATTTCATATCGTTAGATTCGTTTGACGAGATCTGGAATAAGGGTATCCGCAGTGAGCACTTCTTTGACCCAGGTGTTAGGGAGCTCTTCGACTACAGCCTTGACTACTACGTACGTAGCGAATTTAAGCAAACGGTTGACCAGGATTTCCTGGAGACCAAGTTCGATGACTATTTCGCACGCAATGAGTGGCCACAAGAGAGCTATCTGGTTGGTGTCCTTATCGAAGAGATGGTGGCTAAGTACCGTAAGGCAACCACGCAAAGCGTGTTGCTTAAGGCAGCTAACGCATTGGAAACAGACCCTGAAGAGGGTATTGCCATTGCTCTTAGCAGTTTATCCAAGATCCAGAGTGACACTAGTACTCGTGAACGCATTGAAATCTATGGTGAAGGGTACGAACGTCGTGTAAATGATTACATCGATGAAGTATCTAACCCTATGAGAGACAAGAAGGGTATCTACCTGGGCTGGGACCAGCTTAATGATCACATGTATGGCATCCAAAAGGGTGAGCTTGCTGTGGTCGTTGGTATCCCTAACGTAGGTAAGTCATGGATTGGCTCAGTCATTGCGTTAGAAGCAGCACGCCGTAAGAACCGTGTTTACTTTGCATCGCTCGAGCTCCGTAAGGAACTGACATTGATGCGACTTGACTGCCTAGCCAGTGGCGTACCATACAGCCGTTACGAACGTGGTCAGCTTACCCCCAACGAGCTTAAGCGTCTTAAGGAAGCACGTGAAGAGATCATGGAGTTCGGTGAGTACCTCCTTATCGACTCACCCAGCAAGAAGTCTGAGCGAAGCGTGATGGAGCTGTACTCCAAGGCTAAGCACTGGGGTGCTGACATGATGGTTGGTGACCAGTTGTCATGGATTACCAATGAGAAGAACTTTGGTTCATCAAGTAACTACCAGTCACTTCAGATGGCTGAGGTCATTACTGATGTTGCATCCGTCAACCGTGAGATGGGTATGGCTTCTGTATGGCTTGCTCAGTTCAACCGTGAAGCGACCAAGAGCAAGAAGGGCCGTGGTGGCCTGGGTAACATTGGTTTGAGTTCCCAGATCGAACAGGTTGTTGATATCGCTATTGGTATTGGTTGCACAGCTGAGATGAAGCGCCAGGAGGCACTCGTCATGGACATTATGAAGTCTCGTCGCAGTGACCTCAAGTCATGGATGATGGGATTCGAGTTGCGTGATCGCACTAGCCTTAGTATTGTGAGAGAGTATGAAGAAGCAGGAGAATAACCCCGAGCCTTGTTCACACAAAATAGAAGGCAGTACCACACATAGGCTTGTAAGTCTGCTAGGGTATTGTCCAGTATGCGGTAACAACGAAAGTGAGTAAGAATGCAAACGTTCCTTCCCTACAAGGATTACGCAGAGTCGGCCAAGGTGCTGGACATGAAGCGTTTAGGAAAACAAAGGGTTGAAACCCTACAAGTCATGAAGGCTCTCAGCGAAGAGTCATATGGCTGGCAGAATCACCCAGCTGTCAAAATGTGGCGTGGCCACCGTGGGGCATTGATGGAGTACCAACGTGCCATCTGCAACGAGTGGACATCACGTGGTTACAAAGACACCTGCCTGGAGAAGACCCAGGTTATTGTCAACAACATTCCACAGGAAGAATGGCAGCAACCAGCATGGCTAGGCGATGAGAGCATCCACGAAAGCCACCGCAGCAATTTGACACGCAAGTTCCCAGAATGGTATGGTGCTTTCTGGGATGAACCAAATGATCTTCCCTACATATGGCCAGAGGAGGCTTTAGTATGATTATTCGTAATAAATTTTACTATTGGTATAAGCATAAGTTAAACCGCATCCTATGCTTGTTTGGTAGTCACCACCATAAGATGGGTGTGCGTTCGCGGACTGGCAAAGCATTCGGATGCCTGCATTGTGGCAAGGACTGGAAGTGACCCCAGAAGAACCCTGCAACCACTTAGAAGTTATTAGGGATGATTATCCAGGATGGCAGTACGACTACTGCCCCAAGTGCGTAGAGAAACTATGACCCCCGAACAAGCGTCTACAGATAAGGCTGAGTGTATGCAGGTATTCCGATGACTGAAGACGAACGTCAAGCCCTACGAGAGAAGCACCAGCCTCACGCCACGTTCCCGAGCCAGTGTGACGAGTGCTCAAACACATGGCCCTGCGACGTAATCAAGGTACTGGACGCTACCGAAAACCTAAAGTTTAACGACCTCAAAGTTAAAGTTGAGTGCGACCACTGGGTCACGGTGAAGAAGTCGGGTCAGTACGGCTACGCCTCCAGCGTCTCACCCAAGTATTGGACACACACCTACTGCCCCAAGTGCGGAGAGAAACTATGACCCCCGACGAACGCCAAGCCCTACGAGAAAAGCACGCCAAATGTTCCTGTGGGCATTGCACCTCTAACGAGTGTTCCGCCGGTTGTGTTGGCGACTACCCCTGCGACGTAATTAGGGTGCTGGATACATACGAACTACTGTTTGAAGCCTTGGGAGGGGTGCTTTACCGTGACTAAAGACGAACGTCAAGCCCTACGAGAGAAGCATGCAGATGATGGTACGGGAGATTGCTTTTACTGTGCGTCATGGGATTTTGACGAAGGCGGATACAGAGTAGAGTACCCCTGCGATGTAGTCAAGTGTTTAAATCAATTAGATGCAATTGCAATGGAAACTACAAAGTACCTACAAGATGTTAAGATTGTGCCAGAGAACATAATCGATAACATTATTAAGATATTGGATGGCGTAAATGAATCCTGAAGACTATAGAAAGAAACACCAACCTATCTTCCAAAATCAAGGGAAGAAGGGCAACATTAATTATTGTGTAGGTTGCAAGGGTCCAAATGATACTCTCATACAGTTGTGGCCTTGCGATGTTGTCAAGGTGCTGGACTACGCTGATCAATTGAAGAAAGAGCTAATGTGGTAAGAGTAAGACACTACAACCCCGCAAAGCGGGTATACGCTGATAAAACAAAGCGTTATGGCTGGGTATTAGACAAACCAGATTATTTTTCATCTCGTCGTACGCTTGATATATACTTCCGTACACACGTATGGGCATTCTGGTGGGAACGAAATGGCTGAAGGACAACTAAGCGAGATCTTTAATGGTCTTGACGCTTGGATAGTGCTCCAGGACATCCTGGGAGTAGGAGAAGTACAAGAGAGCGGTGACGAGCTCATCCACTCTTGCCATTTGCAGCTGGGTAACCATAAGAATGGTGACCGTAGCCCCAGTGCTAGCTTAAACAAAGATACCCTACTGTTTAACTGCTTTACCTGCGGTGGCGGTAGCGTTATCTGGTTAGTACAACACTCTCTCAATATCACCCGTGAAGAAGCTATTGCAAAGCTCATGGGTGAAGCACGTGGTACCAACATTGTACCGATCGAGGATTTCATCAAACGCCTAGAGGGTGTATTCGAGGGAAAACACCACGAACGTGACGATATTCCTATCTACAGCGATACGTTACTTAGACGGTGGGAAGGTCCATGTGACTATCTTACCTCCAGAGGGGTCTCAGAGGCCGTACAGCGGGAGATGCGCACGGGCGTAGAGAGGAACCGCTCTGAATTTCAGAAATCCCAGAATGGGGATATACAGGTTGTCCTTGATAGGGTCGTTATCCCTCATTTCATGAGGGGCCAATTGGTTGGATGGGTAGCTCGCAAGCTCCAAGATGTGCCGGGTGTGCCGAAATACCGCAACTCCAAGGGATTCCCAAGGGGTGCATGGCTTTTTAATTTAGACAACGTAGATACGCAATCAGAGGTGTACCTTGTTGAGAGCCCAATGAGCGTGCTAGTGCTGAAGAGTAGGGGCATTCGCAATGTGGTAGCCACATTTGGCGCAAAAGTTGACGCTAATCAGCTTAACTTGCTCCGCAACTTCTCTAAAGTCAATGTCTTTATGGACGGTGATACGGCGGGTAGGCTCGCTACTGCTCACATCGTTGATGAGCTACAAAATTATACCAAGATTGGTATAATAAACACTCCTGACGATGAAGATCCTGCTACACTCTCTTTTATTCCTGAAGTAATTAGTTCGTTTGAGTACCAGTTAAAACACTGTTTGACACACAGTAGTTAGAGCTGCTACGCTTATGAAAGCAGTACAAACACCAAACAGCCCAAGGGCTTTTAATAGAAAGAAACCATAATGGCATTGCAAAAAGGCATGGCTGCCGTAAAAGCCAGCATTGAACGCTCCCAGTCCGGGAGTGGCCCTAAGACCTATGACCAGACTAACTGGTTCTACTGGCAGGCTGGAGAGAGCAAGCCTCTCCGTTTCCTCACCGACTCGAACGACATCTTCGTTGTTCCAGTTCACGAGCAGGTACCCACCCACGACGGTAAGAAGACGACGTTTGTCTGCCGTACCGCATTCGACGCATCTTGCGAGCTGTGTGCTCGTGAGAAGGGTACCCCTGGTGCCTACCGTCGAGACGTAGGTTACGGTGTAGCCGTGCTCCGTGAGGAAGTTAAGGTTGAAGGTAAGACCACTGGTTACCGTGATGTAACCAGCGACTACACCGAGACCGTTGATGGCAAGGTTGTTGCCAAGAAGAAGCCATACGTGGGTATTGTTGCCCAGGGCATGCGCAACTTCTGGAACCAGATTGCTGTCATCTCCGAGAAGTACGGTTCACTTCGTGACCGTGAGATCGAGATCCTCCGACAGGGACAGGGCACTGACACCACGTACATGGCGTTCGCTCTTCCTGAAAAGGAAATCGAGAACATGGACAAGCGTTACGAAAAGTTTGTACCAGACGTTGAGGCATACCTCAAGCGCATTGGTTCAGCCGAGTACTACGACTCGAAGCTCCGTGGCATCGTCAAGGAGAAGGACAACAAGTCATTCTCGAATAGCTCTTCCTCTACGACTGCTACTGCAGACGACGAGTATGGTGACGACGAGTACGTCACTATCGAAGAAGAGACCACGGCTGAGCGACTGCAGCGCAAGCTCGCAGCTCAGTCATAAGTTTGCTTAGTACCCTCCTCAGGTAAGCAAAACGGTTAGCGTAGCTAGAGAGTATGTCATGGATGGCACTTCACTCTCTAGCTATGCTAACTACCCAACAGAAAGACTAAAATGTCACTCAATGCATTAGACGATAAGGTAATCATCAAGGTTGCCAAGGTAGAAGAGACCACTGAGAGTGGCTTCTACATCCCAGATACCGCTATGGCGATGCCCGACCAGGGTGTTGTTGTTGCTGTAGGCCCAGGTAGAACTACTAGCACCGGCACATTGTTGCCAACTGGCATTAGTGTTGGTGATGTGGTATTGTTTAACCGTAGGGCTGCTCAGAAGATCGAGGTAGACGACGAAGAGTATCTCGTCTTCCTTTCTGAGCACATCCTCGGCATCTTCACCGAATAGATCCCATGCACCTGGGTATGTGCGCAAACTGCCCCTCCCATATAGTAAGGTTGAATTATGTCAGATCGTTTAGTCGCCCTCCATGTTCACTCGGAGCACAGTTGTTTGGATGGCCTTGCCACCATTGACGATATTGTTAACCGAGTAGTAGAGCTTGGACAGAGTGCAGTAGCTATTACCGACCACGGTGAGTGCAGTGGTCACCTTCAACTCCAGCACGCAACTGATGCAGCTGGCATCAAGCCTATCTACGGTATGGAAGGCTACTTCACCGAGAATCGTCATGATAAGTCCGGTAAGAAGGGTGAGAACTACGACCACATGACTGTATTGGCTATGAATGCCAAGGGTCTTGAGAACCTGTGGTCTCTCTCTAGCCTTGCTTACATTGAGGGAAGCTACTACGGCAACCCACGCTTTGACTGGGAGCTGCTAGAGAAGTACAACGAGGGTCTTATTGTCACTGGTGGTTGCATGGGTGGTTGTATTGGCAAGCACCTTAAGAGTGATGGCCGTTACGACAAGGCTGTGGAGCGCATTGGCCGTTACCAAGCTATCTTTGGTGATCGTTTCCACTTGGAACTACACACGTACCTAGACCCAGAGAGCAACGAATGGAACCTGCGGGTAGCAGAGGCTGCACTCGACTACAGCGTGCCACTCATCACTGTGGCCGACTCTCACTACGCTAAGCCAGAGCAGTGGTACGCCCATGAGCTTATGACCGCTATCCAAATGGGTAAGAACGTCAATGACCCATCACGCTTCAGCTATGGTTCTAACCAGCTGTGCCTCTTCTCAGAGGAAGAGACCCGTAGTCGCCTAAGCTACCTGCCAGAGTCAATCGTTGATCAGGCCATCAAGCGTACGTCTGAGATTGCTGACATGTGTGATGCTCGTGTCCCAGGTTCACGCAAGATGCCTGTGTTCTACAATACTGCCAAGATGGACGAGCGTAAGCTACGTGAGACTGCTGAAGAAGGTTTTACCCGCAAGATCATTGGTCACGTGGCCGATGAAATGCTGCAAACATACCGTGACCGTCTCGAATACGAGATGGATGTAATCATTACCCGTGGTTTCCCAGGGTATTTCCTAACCGTACAAGACATTATTAACTGGAGTAAAAATGAAAACTTTCTTGTTGGCCCTAGCCGTGGTTCAGTTGGTGGAAGCTTGCTTGCTTATGTCATGGACATCACTGAAGTCGACCCAATCCCGTCAGGTCTTATATTTGAGCGCTTTCTTAACCCTGAGCGCGTCTCTATGCCTGATATCGACATTGATATGCCCAAGCTAGAGCGGGGCATGGTACGTGAATATCTTGAGCGTAAGTATGGTCGCTATAACATTGCGTCGATTGGTACGTCTAACACGTTAGGCCCAAAGCAGGCTATCCGTGATACCTGCCGTGGCCTAGGCATCAACAAGGAAGACACCCAACACATGATTGACATCATTGAGGATGACTGGAACCTTAAGAACCGTGGCGCTACTTGGCAAGACGTTATGAAGCAGTACTCTAAGGACTACGCTCCGTGGAAAGAGAAGTACCCCAAGCTGTTCGAGAACTTGCCTGAGTTTGTTAACCACATTCGCCATACCAGCGCACACGCTGCAGGCATTGTAATCAGCAAAGAGACGCTCATTGGTGCTATGCCACTGCGTTACAGTCCTAGCCAGGACGATATTCGCACGCAGTTCGATATGAACGGTGTCGATGAGCTGGGTTTCGTCAAGATCGACTTGCTTGGTCTGCGTACGCTTAGTACACTCATGGCTGCATTAGACCTAATAAAGGAGAACAACAGTGGCACCTTACCTTTCCGTCATTTCTACGAGTGGAACTATGAATGGGACAAATACTACGGTGATGCTGGAGTCTGGGATTCCATCTGCACTGGTCACAATATTGGGCTCTTCCAAATTGAGACAGGTTCCCTTAGAAGTTTGGTTAAGAGATTTCAACCAAGAAGCATAGAAGACCTATGCACCATGATTGCCATCTACCGGCCAGGTATTACTCGATCAGTTGACTCAGAGACTGGGCTTAACCTGCTTGAGATGTACATGCAGAAGCGAGAAGGCAAACGTAGCGTAACGTACAAGCACCCTAAGTTACGTGACATCCTAGGTGTATCCTACGGTAGCTTTGTCTACCAGGAGCAGATCATGGAGACCTGCGTAGCTCTCGCTGGCTATACCATCGTTGAGACTGACCGTGTGCGTAAGGCAGTAGCTAAGTCTAACTACGAGGATATGAAGGATGAGGCTGAGATCTTTGTGCAGAAGTGCATGGAACAGGGCGTCGACCAGAAGACTGCAGAGTCTATCTTCGATGACATGCGTGCCTTTGGTATGTATGGATTCAACAAGAGTCATGGTTATGGTTACTCGATGCTCTCTTACTGGACTGCATGGGTTAAGCATCACTACCCGCAGGAGTTCATGACTGCTCTATTCCGTACTAACCCTAACGACAGTGTTATTTACCAACGTGAAGCTCGTCGTATGGGTATTGAAGTCCTTGGACCAGACATCAACGAGAGTGGAGATAACTTCACCTTGACAAAGGGTGGCAACATCCGGTACGGGCTTAGCAAGGTGAAGTATGTAGCAAATGCTGCATCAGAAATCATTAAGTTTGGTCCGTTTAAGAGCATGGAAGACTTTCTCAACCGTGTTCCTACCAGGCGCGTTAACAAGCGTGCTATTGTATCAATGATTAAATGCGGTGTCTTTGACAGTCTGTGCGGAGACCCCAAGACTGCTTTATACGAATACTACAAAACTAGAAAAGAATTTAAGAAGAATATTGATGGAAAATGTACTGAAGACTGTGCTTATTGTGCTGGACGCTCTACTTTCTTTGATTGTTATGCAGAGAATATCGAGAACATCGAAGCAAGAGGAGCTAACGAACAAGAGATATTGGGGACTATGGTCAGTATCGATCCTCTCGCTGATTATATTGACGTTATAGAAGAAGAGCACAACTTCCCTGGAGAGAAGAAGATGTTCCAGGGTGAGAAGGCTATGCTTGGTGGTATCGTCACGATGATTAAACCATTGGTCACCAAGAAGGGTAAGAACCCAGGCTCAGAGATGTGCCAGCTATGGGTAGAGTTGCCAATTACGAATACAGAAGAGGATGGTCTACTTGAAGAAGAAGGCGAAGAGGGCTCTCAGAAAGATGAAAGCGTTCAAATTGTGGCCTTCCCAGACGCATACAAGCGAGTCCGAGAGAACCTTGAAGTGGGCACGCCGGTCTTGGTGGAAGTAGAGAAGCTTCGTGATGGTCTTGGCCTGAGAAGTCTATTTCGACTTGACAAGCTCAAAACTGCAGTGTAGTATTTCAATCAGTAGGAAGGAGTGCGAATGGCTCGTACTAAAAACATGAAGAAGTATCAGTGCCCAAAGTGCAAATCAGAGGTAGAAGCTATTGCTAGCGCAGTAGCTCACCGCTGCCCCAGTAACAAGAACACATTTACCGCATATACACTCATCGAGGAGGATGAAGCATGAAGTACCAGAAACTAGAAAACAGCAACATTGACCTTCTGTCACACGAACCAGAGGAGTGCAAGAGCCCACAAGCTTGCACCATCCACAATCGTACAGATCACCACATGAGAAGCTTCAAGCAGTTCTACCGCTTCGATCGTGGCATCATGGAGCGTATCTGCAGTCACGGCATCGGTCACCCAGACCCAGACGACATCAAGATCCTCACAGGTGCTGACAATGGTGTTCACAATTGTGATGGTTGCTGTATCCGTTTTGCAACTGAAGAAGAATACAATGACGTACGGAAGCATGGTGAGTAGTGCAAGTCACGATCAACATTGATCAAATAACGTATCAAAATTTGATGCGTGACGCTGTGTATTATAGGATCGATGACATAGAAGAATTCATCGAACACAAACTAGAGGAGTTGTATGGCTAAATCAGATGCAATGGACAAATTAATTGATTCTCTAAACAAGTTTACCCCAGAAGGTTCTACCAAGCCGTTGGTGCTCCGTGGCAGTAACATCGAGAAGGTAAACGCTATCCCATGCTTTACCCCTGCCCTGGCATACTTGCTGGGCATTGGTGGTTGGCCTGAAGGTAAGTTGATTGAATTCTTTGGTAAGGAACACTCAGGCAAGACCTCGTTCGCTATTATGGCACTGAAGGACTGCTACGACTACTACAAGGGTGAGAAGATGGTTGCCATCATCGACCTTGAGCACCGCTTTAACCCTGAGTGGGCAGAGAAGCTTGGCCTGAAGATCGATGAGAACCTCATTGTTGTACAGCCACCAGACGCTGAGACTGGCACTGACATGATGGTTGCACTTATCAAGAGCAAGCAGGTTGGTGCTATCGTTTGGGACTCAGTTGGCGCAGCAGCTACTAAGCACAGCATGCAGCAGCTCACAGATAAGAACGACAAGATGGGTGGCAACGCTGCAGTTATGAAGCGTAACGTACAGACCGTTGCTCCTCTAGCCAACCTCTATGGTGTTACCTGCTTCTACCTGAACCAGCTTCGTGCTGACATGGATGGTTACAACCGTCCTATGACCCCAGGTGGCCACGCAGTGAAACACGCTATGAGCGTACGTATCTACCTAAGGCCAGGCAGTGACAAGTACTTTGACAAGATCAATGGCGAGAACACTCAGGTGGGCAATCCTATCGTTCTTAAGACGGTAAAGAACAGCTATGGCCCTCCGTTCCGTGAGGGATGGACTGACTTCTATAGCCAACCATGTGTATTCCTGGACCACCCAGGCATTGACACACGTAGAGACCTAGCACGTATGGGTATTCTTTTGGGGGTAGCTAACCGTGCAGGAGCCTGGTTCACCTGGCGTGACATCAAGGCACAAGGCCGTGACGCTTTCTTTGAGCAAATCTGGAACAGCGGCAAGGCAAACGAGTTCGAGGCAGAGATTATCGATGCCATCAAAAAGGGCTCAGGAATTACAGAGGTTGAGAACGATGAGTTCTTTGGCCGACCACTAACAGCAGACACCGAAGATCTGCACGATCCAGAAATTTAGGAGATAGAAATGAACGTTGGAGACACAGTAGTAGACGTACGATCAGTTGGCACCATTGTTGGCGTTGCCAAGAGTGGTAACCCAGTTGTACAGTGGCCAGTAATTGGCGGAGACTTGTTTGAGGAATCATTGCCTGAAGACTTGATCCTCGTGTCACTGCCTACGCCCGTTGAGGAGCTCGACCCTTCAAAGGATGCAGAATGAGCGAAGAAGAGTACGAAGGCGTAACGTTATACGTTAGTGCTGAAGGCTGGCCTGATAACTTAGCTGGTATCATGGTCAAAGAGCAAACAACTATGCGCTTGGAAGATGGACGTGTTAAAATCATTGGTGATCCTATCTGGAACGCTGAGGCACCAAATGAGTTGGATTAACCACTTCTGCCATGAGTGTAAGCTAAAGTTTTTGAAGGCTAAGGACTTTATGCTACATCATAACGATCACCACCTTGACCATCAAGTCAAGGTTGATAGACGGAATAGAGACCAGAACCCATGACAGACTACGTACCTAAGAAATCAGTGTGCAAGAATTGTATGCGAAAGTTCGGTGATACCAAGGAGATTATCCAAGGGGTTGAGGGCACTTGGGTGCATACGTTTAGCAATGGGCAACACTACGCAATCAAATGCAACCCTTGGGAACAGTGGGTAGCAGAACCGAAAGAAGAATAATGAATAACTCAGACAACAAAGCACCTGCTAACCAAACTACATTTGAAAAGGTGTTGCAGGAGATTCATGATCTTCACAATAAGAAACAGTCTGACTACGGTCGTCCAGAACAGGGCGACCCTTTTGCCAATGTACGTGCCAGTGAGGACTTCGGTATTCCTGGCTGGTTGGGTGCCGTAATCAGAGCTAACGATAAGGTACGCCGCATTCAGAAGTATTCACGTGGTGGCACTATGGTTAACGAATCTGTAGAGGACTCGTTACTTGACGCAGCAGTTTATTTCATGATAGCTTTGTGCTTATTTAGGGAGCAAAATGGAATCAGCACGTGAGAACATAGCAAAGTGGCTTGAAGACTTTAGAGCTAAAGATAAAGAGCGTACAACTTCTGTCGAGGTTGATTTCTCAGATGAAGAAGAAGCATCTATCCTAAAAGCTGCTACTTCATTGGGTATGACTTTTAATGAATACTGTAACTATGTTTTAGAGAAGGTTGTCTTCTCAAAGAAATGCCCAACATGTTTACAATACAGACCTGATCGATCAAAGATCTGCAAGTTCTGCGGAGAGGTAGAATGATGGAATACACCCAGAACTACTTGATTAACCAGGTTGGCCAACTCAATGACCAACTAAAGAGAATCAAAGATATTTGTGCTATCAGTAATATTACTGACAACATCAAGGTTGCAATGATCAAAGGCGTACTTGATCCTCAGCCAAACATTAAGTACGAATATGAAGCGTAACTTATGGAGCAAAGTAGACCGTGAAGGTGACTGTTGGGTGTGGACTGGCAGTGTAGCCAATCGTGGCTACGGTAGCATCCACCACAATGGTAGGAATGGCTACTTACCTCACCGTCTAGCTTGGGAGCTGCTACGTGGCCCCATTCCAGAGGGCCTTGTACTTGACCACATGTGCCAGAATAGACGTTGCATTAACCCTAGGCACCTAGACCCTGTAACAAACCGTGTTAATATCTTGCGTGGTAAGAGCATCGCTGCGCTTAACTTTATCAAAACAGAATGTATCAATGGCCATCCATTTGACCAGAAGAATACAAAGATTAGGAAGGACAAGACGAGATCATGTCGTCAGTGCGAAAGAGAACGTCTAAGGAAGTTTCGGGAGAATCAGAAACTAAAAAAGCATCAAAGTTGAAGAAGGTTAAGCAGCTTAGGAAAGAACTTAAGCAATTAACAAAGGAAAATTTAATTATGGGTAGGAAACTAAACGCCGCCATTCAACAAGTATACGCTCTTAACGTAGAAGCATATACTAAGGTTGATCACTCGCCCAATGACTTCAACAATGGCTACGCCACTGGGCTCACAGAAGCTATCAGAACCATGCGCGATATCGAACGTGGGAATTACTTTAGATTCCCCCTCTTCAACACAAAGAAGAAGAAGTAGTGGAGACAGAAAGCCACTGGCGTAACGAGCACAAGAAGCTCGAGTTGCAGCTCAGAGAAACGTATGCTCAAGTCAATTATTATGTCAATGAAAACACTAAGCTCCGTGAAGAGAATGTGGTGCTGAGAGATAAGCTGGGTATCAGTGACCAACCCGTATAAGATCTGGGCAGTAAAGTATGATGGTAAGCATATGCATATCGTGTATGCAACTAGATTACCACGCAAACTAAAGAAGTTTGTTAAGACAATCTTTGAGATAGTGGAAGACGGGCACGATAATTTTGTCGTTGTTAGTCCTTCTTTCGGAAAGTTGACAGAAGAATGGGTAAATTCCAGCAAAGATTTAGCCAACGGCAAGAGCGTGAGCTCGAAGAACAGTGGCCTCATTCACGTCGTACCGTAGGATCTGGTAACAAGTGGGAGAAGGGCGACCTCTCCACTAAAGAACAGCACATGATGGAGTTTGTCATCGAGGCAAAGTCCACCCAGGCTGCATCGTTTAGTATCACCAAGAAGATCTGGGACACTGTGAAAGGTCAAGCACATGACCGTAGTTGGTTAGCTAGACCAGTGTTGGCAGTACGTTTGTATGGCCCTACCAACCAAAAGGCTGAGTGGGGTGGGGATATTGCTCATACCCCTGAGACACTGCCAGTAGAACTAGACCTTATCTGCATGGACAAGGATGACTTCCTTGAGCTATACTACGACTACATACGCTTAAAGGAAAAAGAAAATGGCTGAAGAACAGCTGCAGTTTGATATCTTTGAGAAGCCAAGAATTGTTGCTTGTGGTTGTGACGTAGTTAAAGGCACAACCCACTATGCATTAAATGCAGCTAAAGGCATAACTCACTATGCATTAATTAAGGAAGAAAATGAGTAGCTTCCTCGAGCGCACGCTAGCTGCGTATCAAAACGATGAGCCTATTACACGCTACATCGAAGAAGCATTGATGCTGGGTGATGTGTTCCCTGAGGAGTATCCTGTCAAGGTATACAACAAGGAACGTAAGTTTGATAACATGTATCACCCTTCATCAGACGTAATGGCGGGGGAATTGCAGCTATATTATAGATTCCATCCCGAAATGAGACTGCTATGCCAAGAACAAAGAATGACTCCAACCCTCGCTATGACCTTTCAAGTTGGTTCGGTTTTTCATTCAGTGCTTCAGAACCTTCTTATACACCTGGGGTTTACAACGTTGGACAAGGTAGAGGTGAAGTTCAAAAACGAGGAGCGGATGATTGCTGGGGCCGTAGATGTGCTGGAGCTTGTAACGCCTGACGGTACTTTCCTTGTAGACATCAAGAGCACCAACCAGCTCCCCAAGGAAGCTAGTGAGCAGTATGCCATGCAGCTCAGAGTGTATCAGGACAACTGCCCTGGTGCCCCTGACCGCATGGCTTTGCTATTTATTCAGAAGTCTTACCCTCACAAGATCAAAACGATTGAGGTAAAGAGAGATGACGAAGCCCTACATAAGGTATACGACAAGTGGGACCGTGTACGTGTTGCCATCGGAAAGTCCGATCCAACTGAACTCAAGCACTGCTGCTCTGGCCCTACAGATGAAGTATTTCTTGGATGCCCTGCGAGACAAATCTGCCACTACTGGAACAAATAATGGACAATTGCAAGCACGTAAAGATGGTAAAGACTTTCTTCGGTGAAGAAGAACAACCATATACTAGTTTGTTCTGCCCTGATTGCAAAGAACGCATACAACAACCTGGTGCAACACACCCATTTAAGCTAAGAAACCGATGACGAACCCCAACAAGGCCAAAGGCAGCAAGTGGGAACTCGACGTTGCTAAGTACTTCAACGAGCGTGGCTTTGCAGATGTAGAACGTCGCTATGGTGCAGGAGCTACCTTAGACAAGGGTGACATCAATGGTGTCAAGGATACAGTTGTAGAAGCTAAGAACTGGGCCAAGATCTCTCTATCCACCATCATGGATGAGGCATTAGTAGAGCAGAAGAACGCTAAGAAACGCTTTGGCATTAGCGTAATCAAGCGTCGTAACCGTAACGTTAAAGAAGCGTACGTTGTTATGACTCTTGAGCAATGGATTGATTTGTTCAGTTTTTATGCAAATAAGTAATTAAAATCATTGCTAACTTGTAATTTGTAGGGTAAAGTAACATAGTTACTCTAGAACGGATACAAGATGAGTTCATATAGTGGTTTGCGTAAGGGCCTAGAAGGTTTAACTGAACCCGAGCTCGACGTCGCTCACGACGATAAGTTTGGTGAGCTTCACCATTTTGTTGTACGTTCTTTCAGGTGGGAAGGTAAACCTGAAGAGAAAGACATGCTGGAAAGCATCGAATCAACCGTCGAAGCTTTTATCGATGAGTACCTTAACCCAGCTGAAGTTATCATTGCTCGATTCAATGCAGACAATACGATCAGCGGTGCAGAAGGTGACCGACTGTTCCTTAACTTACAGAGTGCTATCGTAGCTATCGAGGGTGAAGTAACCCGACGCTACCTCAAAGCTCAGTTCTCTTACTACATGCTTGACGATAAATACAACGCTGCTTACATTAAGCATGCAAAGGGTACGACCAACGATCTTAATGCTCGTGCCCGTGTAGAAACTCGTGATGACAGACTGTTTTACTTTGTTCAGTATGCCGCTTGGCGTATCATTAACGACAAGGTAAATAGCTTAAAAGCCACGCAGCGTTACATTCAGAATCAACTCTATCGTAGGAGCAGTGGTGGGCAGTACTCCTAGAAAGAGCCGTAAACAAGAGGTAATCCAGGGTCAAATGACCTGGCAAATCCTTGAACGACTACTCAATAATTATTGGGAATGGCATGAAGTGTATAGAACGACTGGCAACCCAGAGCTTCAACTCCTAAACGGTGTAACCGTAAATATCTATGACATCCTTAAGGGTATTGACCGACTGCCTCCGCGACAAAAGCAGGCAGTCGTTTTGTCGTGTCTAGAGAACCGTAAAGAAGTAGATGTAGCACGCATCATGGGATTTACCAAGTGGAGCAGCCAAGTAGGCATGTATAAGCGCAAGGCATTAAAGACCTTGTGCTCTACGGTCTGGCTCCATGAGAATGACTAGCCCAGAGGAACAGTACGAGAAGCTAGAAGACACGTACCGTGAACGCCTACCCAAGAACTGGGAAGAGATGGGCATGCAGGCTCGTCTTGACTGGTTTGGCCATCGTATCTTGCTTGATCTCCGTGAAGAGACAGGCAGAGAAGGCACAAAAGACTGGGGATTCCTTAGTGATTACCAGCTTGAGCGTCGCAGGCGTCGTGAAGTGCAAAGCAAACTCAATGGTTGGGATGATATCCCACCACGTCAAGGTATGTTCCGTCGAATTCACGTAGACAAGAACAACCTACTAACAGGAAAGGATAAGAAGGATGACACTAGACCGCAGAACCCGTGAGTACAAAGATCTAGTTAAGATGACGCCCACTACGGCTGAACTTCTTAGTGAAGAGATCGATGGTGAGGTATTCCTTTACAAGTACTCACCCTTGTGCAAGATTTGTAACAGCAGCGATGAGCTTAAGAGCGTTATCGACTCCCTGTTGTTGTTCCCTAAGACTTACAAAGAAGTGCTAACGCTGATCCAACCGCTGCAAGATAAGCTAGGCATCGAAGGACAGGAGCGTATTAACTATGAGAACATTAGGAATCACCAGAAGAACCACCTTCCTTTTGAGAAGAAGCTGGTCCGTGATATTGTTGAGCGTCGTGCACGGGAAAAGAACCGTAGCATCCTTGATACAAGCGATCGCTTGCTCACCGCTGAGGCTTTCTACGAGGTCATTGTTGCTAAGGGCTGGGAAGACATTGCACAAGGTTACGAAAAGCCTACGCTAACTCAGACCATGCATGCCATGGAGATGCTGCAGAAGCTCGAGAAGGAAGGCCAGGACAACTATCGTCCTGAAGACCTTATCAACCAGCTTGACGTAATCCTCCTTGCTATTCGTGATGTTATCCCTGCTGGGCTCAAGGAAGAGCTCTTCCGTAAGATCGAAGAATACCAGAACGGTAACATCGATGTCCCTGGCAAGCCTAAGAAGCTAAAAAAGGCTGATATCGATATTGAACCTGAGTACATCGATGAAGATCTTTTTGAAGAAGACCTATAAAACTCCACCCTTTTATGTAAAAGACGTTGTAAAACGCAGCAGTTATTGTAACTATTAGGGGTTTATATGGCTAAAAAAAGAGTTAATAACCAAGGACGGGTTAACGAGTCGACTGCCCAGACTAATATTGCTCCCCATTCTATCAATGGCGTTAAAACTAACGTCCGTGTCTTTGTGTACCCTCAAGAGACTACTAACCTATGCCTACCCCCTGGTGAGGGTGAAATCCAGCTGCAAAAGCGTGCTTTCCCTATTGGTCAAAACCCACGAGAGTTTAGACAAGCTAAGGATAGTTTCACTAGTATGAACGACGCTCTCACTGAACCTGGTCAAAACACCGAGTTTGGTACCGGTAGTAAGACTGCAAGAAACATTGTATGGTCACAGCACCCTAGTAGGCAGTTCGACTCTAGTCAAGATGACTTTGGTAGGCCAGATACCATGCTTAGAGCCAGTGGCTTGGTCTATTGCCCCAACTGTACGTCTTTTGTTGAGCCTTCTAAGACTGCAATGGGCCCCGGTGGGTTTAGCATTTGCAAACCAAAGTGCAGGAAGCAGAATGCTGCTGAGAGCCCTTACATGACTAGAGATTAATATGTCAGACAGAGACACAAAACTAAGAGAATATGGCCTGAAGTATGGTCAAATGCAAGGTAAATTTCTTGATGCTATCGAAACTGTTCCTACTAAATTCAAGAATGTTAGCGAAAGAGGAAAACTGCTAGAAAAAGCTAGTCAGAAAAGGAACAGCAAAACCCCTAACTTATACCGTTTGCTAAAGAAGAACTCAGACAGCATGATTAAGTTTGGCCCAGAGGCCTTCCCTAGCCTGTCATACAACGAAAAAAAACAAGAGTTTCCTAACGCGCCCAAGATAACGGAAGTTATGAAGGATATTGATCCCTCTATTGGTGCCCTTGGTAACTTTGGTTATGGTGAAGGTAAAAAAGATTGCATTGTTAGTCTTGATGGTGGCCAAACCGAGACAGACTACATGAAGACAAAATCAAGTAGCGATAACCTTAGCAACATTGACTTGCCAGGCATTAGCGAAGAAGGCCTTCTAAGGTGCGATGGGCCTAAATGCCGTGAATGCAATGACTGTGAACCACACAGGTTGTCTATGCGCAAAGCAATTAATGGTATTTATGCGCCAAACAAAGAAGACGATGACTTAAGGATATTGCACCTTAAGTCCTTAGCATCTATTTTTAATAACTGGGCTCACCATCATGATAGCCGTGGTGGTAACAGTGAAATGAACCACGAAAATATTATGTCTTGTAACGATGATAAATACGCAGAGTGCAATAGTGATCACCAGTGTATGAGCGCACACCTTAGAAATATGGCTGATCGTATCACTGACGCTATCAAGAGTGACTACGAAAAGTCCAATGGTAAAGTTGGTGCTAGTGAGCACAGAGACGCTATATATGGCAACAATAAGACGGAGTTCTAATGACTAGAATTAGCGAGATCTTTAAGCGTACCAAAGAAGCAGAATCCGGGCGTTATAGAAAAACACTTGATTTTGGTGTAGAAAAGCCTGACCGCCCAGTAACACACAAAGAATATGACCCAAGCATTACGGTAAAAACAGACCCGCTTGAATCTTACGACATGCCTGGTTGTGAATG